>JAEIGA010005815.1_pt1 | contig 18787 bp, 29 predicted proteins | sample 9270691 | NCBI WGS metagenome assembly JAEIGA01 (sample SAMN17057246, study PRJNA624740) | gut metagenome | biome: biome; isolation source: fecal sample | host: Bos grunniens | place: China: Xizang | collected 2019 | reverse complement strand
GAAGCCTCGCACCTGTCAAAAGCCTTGAAAAGTGATGCAGACCAGTACTGTTTGTTTGCCTCCTGGCTATGATAATTAGAACTCGTCAATATCATCCTCTTCGAATACCTCCTCATCTTCTTCGAATGTATCCCACCACGGTCTGTGTTCGGCCTCTTCGCGTCTGCATATCGTGTTGTATTCCGCGTCGGTGATCAGGCCGGCCTTCCATTCACTGTATGCGCTCATTTTCTCTTTGCCTCCAGTTCGTTCAGCTTATCAGCAAGCTCCTGAGCATCGGCCTTTCGTTCGTATCTGCCTCGGAAGATCGTGTCTGCGGACGGCAGGACCTTGTAGACCTCGTAGAACACTTTCACGCCAATTGGCGTCAATTCTCTAACCTTCCACATTATCGGCCGCCTTCCTCGCCTGAGCGCACTCCCAGCAAAGAGTCTCGCTATACTTTGCCTTGCTCATCGTCACGATCTTATTGACCGAGAACGAACCGTGAGGCTGAATCTCGCACCCGCAGTTATCGCAGAACGCTTTCGTCTCTTTCGGCGGATACGGTCTGATTCTGAGTGCGTCGGTTGTTCCTCCGAACGCTGTGACCCTCTGCGTATAGATAGCGATTCTCTGACCGGCCCACATTTCGACCTTAGTCGAGCCGCAAGCCTCCGAGATCGCTTTGCTGTTTGTTGCGTTCAGGATCATCGGCTTATAATCCTCGACGAAGTGGATCGTCAGCTTTCGCTCCGTTCCGCGCTCGTTTTTGACATCGTCTCTCGCTGCCTTGTCTATGGTCAGAATGAGATCTCCGTCGTCCGGAACATCCCACGCGCCGAGGTAGTTCTTATCCATGAATTTGCGGTAATCGCCTGTAAGTTCTGCCATTAGTCATCCACCCCCTGAATTGATACTCTGATCGGATGCGGAAGTTCCTCGATCTTCTGATCTCCCATATAGTGGTAGTCCTGATACGTTCCGTTATCTACGGCCATCGACGCGAAGTTAGACGCATCGTCGTAGTTACCGAACAGAAACGACTGTCTGTCCGGTGAGCCTTCGAAAAATACTCTGTATGCCATTATCTCGCCCCTCCTCTCTGTGCTCTGAGTGTCGCATCGATGAACGCCGTTCTCAGTTCCTCGATGTATGCGTTCTTTTCTGCGATGATCATGTCCTTGCGCTCCAGGAACATCATCGCGTCCTTGAGCTTTTCCGATGATGTCGCCAGCTGCTTTTCAAGGATCTGAATCCTTTCCTTGTAGTGAAGCTCCAGTGCTTCAGGCATTGACTTGTCGTGTTTTCCTTTTTCCATCAGTTCACCTCCTGGAGCCTGTACACTCCGTATCTGTTGCCGGTCTCGGTCTGTTTCCATTCGAGCGTGATCGGGTAGCCCATCTTCCGGAGCTCCTCTACTCTTTTCGGTGCCGACATAATATTCAGCTCCATCACCGCGTCTCTGACCGTGAGCGAGCCGTTTTTCCTCAGCCACGACAGGACCTTATCTCTCTGTGTTTTCTTTTCCATCTGTCGCCCTCCTTCCGAGCCTCATAAGTTCTATTCCCAATACCGCGATCACGATCGGGACCAGTACGGACCCGCCTACAAACGCCATTGACATCAGCAGAAGCATCAACCCTATTCCGTAAAGCATAATTTGACGCCTCCCTCCTTGATCAGCTCGAAGAGTTTGTCACACGCAGCCGAGTTCTTGAATGTCCTTCCGAGCTCAGCGTGTTTGCAGTCGCCGTACTTGCATCTCTTGTCCTCTGTTCCGTCGTCCTTGAGCGGAGCCTTAAAATAAGGACACTGAGCGCATACAAAGCGCACACCCTCAGCCTCGGATGCCTCCGATATGGTCTCCGGGGTTTCCTGGAATACCTTGTACTTGATCTGCGCGTAAAATGGGATTGACTCGGAAAACTTGACCTCTGGAAAATGGTCTCTGAGTCTGTGGATCTCTTCGTTCAGCTGCTTTTCGAATAATGGTGCCGAGTCTGCTTGGACGATGGCGAATTGATCGTAGCTTGAACTTCTCATAAAAAAAGTCACCTCCTATTGTTATGAGGTGACTATATATTCGTTGATTTAGGACTAAAATCAGTTAGAAGATATAATTTAGTGTAAAACGTTGAAAAATGCGCGTTTTGCTCAAAAATCCTTTTCATTATGATTTTAGGAATAGTTGTAGATTTATTTTTTAGAGGCCCCTCGGCCTCCGTCACCTCGTCTTTAGTATAACCTCCCCTCGAATTGCCGTCAACATCTTTCTGCGGACTTAACAAATGTATATAATAATCGTGGAGGTGACAAAAATGACAATTACATTTAATAATTACGGACAAGATCGTTCCCTGATCTGTACCGAGGAAGAGCGTGAAATATTCGACATCATCCGAAGTGTCTGCGATGACGACAACCTGGAATCGGACAATATCAAACTGATGCGGAAATCTGACAACTACGTTTCGGTAGTTATGCCCTCTTCGCAAGGGTATGGAGATATGGATCTCGCCAGGATCAAGTTCACGAACCGAGCGAAGTGGATTCAACTCGCTCCGGCGTTCGGTAAAATCAAAATATCATCACCGGAGGATGTCGCAGAAATGGCCGAGGACGTCCGGAACGCATACCGATTCAACGAGCCATATCTTTAAGGCATAATTCCTCGACTCTAAAGAAAAAAGTCGCTTAAATCGAAAAATACGCGGTCGCTATTTTGGCCAAAAACGCAAAGAAGCCCCGAGGAACTTCCCCGAGGCTTTTTGCTTTGCGTGTTTATAAGATAGATAGGAGGTGATAATTGTCGCCTACCCATAGCGACCTTATTCTTTGAAGTCGAACCAATCGGGTTCGAGATTTCGAGACTTGCACCACTTCGAGAATATTCCCGTCATGTACCAGTTGCCATCAAGACCGGCAGGAGGCTTGCGGAAGTATCTCTCTCCGAGCGTAAGGATCTCCGTCTGCTCGTCCGGCTGAAGTAGGATCAGCAACAACAGCTGCGTCCTGAGTCCGTCCTTCTCAAGTTTTTTCAGTGTGGAGCCGATGCCCTTCCGATTATCGTGTCTTGTTATAAGAAACTGGATAAACGCAAGGACCCCGCCTGAAGTCATAGCGGATATGACCGCGATCAGAATTGTATCTCTCATCGTGCTACCTCACTTTTCCTTGAGCCTTACGACAGCGATAATATGCTTGTCGCCGTTGTAGGTGTGAACTGCGACCTTTCCGTTCCGGACACGTTCCGCACTGTGGTTATCATAGACATACGGATTCCCGTCTTTCCATTTGCCCGCAAACATAAGGATGTGACTTCCGCTGCCGACGTCGCTCGGTTTGCCCGTCATGACTATGTCGCCGGCCTTGAGTTTGTCCTTATACGACTTGAGCGTTTTGCCTTTCGGATATAGTACCTTCATCCGGTTCGTCGCGTGAGTTACTTTTCCTTTTTCATTATGCCAAATAAACTCCCCGCTCTTGAGATAGCCGAGACGCTGGAGCACACACGCGATGAATGTCACGCACGTCCCCTTTTTCTTTGACTTCGGGATTGTCGGTTCCGGTTCCCAGGCATAATGATAATTCTGCATCCATTCGGCTTGCTTCTTACACGCCTCGATCTCTTTGTCGAGCAAAGTCGGTTCTTTCGGCTTGAGGAGCTCGTTTACTTTTTTCTGAACCTCGACCGGATTATAACCGGCATCCTTCAGCTTCTTCACTCTCTCGTCGCCATTGCCCCATTTGCCATCAATGACTTCCTGGGCGATAACGTCCACGCTCTTCTTCGGTGCGGCCTTCTTCTTCGGCAGCTTACCGGACCACACGCGGACGACATCGTTTCTCATGTTTTCCTCGTAGGAGATCCATCCGTTTCGGAGCTTGCTGTTCGAGTATGAATCTTTGACATAGACCTCGTGGAGTCCGTTCCGGATGCGATACCCGACCGAGCATACAAAATGCCCGCCGCTCGTCCAATGGACGCGCTTAGATCCGCCTGGTCTCGACCCCATGAGATATATCGCAACCCTGTCGCCCTTCTTGAGCTCTTTCCATAACTGAGCCATCGTGTCGTGCTCTTTGACCTCGGTTAGACCGTAGTGAGCCATCATTTTCGGTATTCCGGCAAAATAAGTGCCGTTCCCATTAGGAGCGGCAAACTGTTTGCAGTATGGTTGAATTGTGGCTGGTGTGTAGTTTTTATATTTTTCGATCTCGATGATGATATTCGCGATCGAGACCTCTCCGCACCCGCAGTTTCGGATATACCACGGTGCTTTCGGGTAGCCAAGACTCCCCCACCGTTTATCGGTCTGCATAAATTTCTTTTTATTCATCGACCTCACCGTCCTCGAGATATTCCATACCCTCGATGTCTATCGGCTCGATGGCGTAGAAGTCCTTGCTCGATACTCCGATAATGGCAGCGATGAAGAGGCCGACTGCGGAGATTGTGGCTCCGATATTGTCATAGTACGGGAGGCCCCATATCTTCCCCACTGTCAGAACGAGAGTAGCCGAAGCCGGTATCACTACCAGCGCGACCCATTTAAGGATGTCGTAAGTTCTGTTGCTGAGTTTCATCCGTGTCCCCTCCTACTCCGAGAGTTTGTTCTCTGTAATGAAGTTTCTGATTCCGGTGATCTTGCTCTTCAGAGCGGAATCCACAACGAAGAACGAGCCTTTGTTGTTGCTCGAGATCATGTCACCTGTTTCCGCATCGATCTCGTCGTATGTGTATGTGACGCGGTCTCCTCCGTTTACGTTAAGAACTGCGAATGATGCGAGCTGTTTGATTGTGTTAGCCATAGAGTAGTGCCTCCTGTTCTGCAATGTAATCGTTTATTAAGTTATCGTCGTCATAATTGGCGACATATTCATCAAGCCCCAAGCCGTTCTGTTCGAGTCGGATGTTGCTGAATTCTTTCTGTTTCGCCTTCAGTTCCCACGCGACATTCAGATTCGGTGTGCCCTGGATGACGAAGTATCGTGGATGCTTCTCAGCGACCCAACAGTCTCCCTCGCCTTCCTTTTGCAGGAACACCTGATACTCGACCTGTTCCGCAATGGTCTCCGAGAAAATGTCATCGAGATCCACATAGCAGATTCCGTCATCGTCAATGTGTGCCTCACCTATATCTCCGAACAATGGCGTCGGCGTTTCGTAGCAATACAGAAGCCGTTTATCGTAGTTGTCAGTATTGACCTCGCGGGATTTCGTTTTACCCGCCGCAACAGTCAGACCACCTGCGAAGTATGCCATACCACCGAACTCGTGAATGTTGGTCGCGCCACTTACATCGCCGTTGAAGTCATAATAAGCTCCCGAAACAGTCGCCGGCCTTATGGATAGTTTTCTTCCGCTTCGCCCGCCGATATAAAAGAATCCAGTCGTGCCGATGCCAATGTGGGCGAATTGATATTCGGCGCCGCTCACCGTGCCGTAAATCGCGATGCTTGAGTTTGATATGTCTAAATAAGGATTTGAGATTTGATTGAAGCCATAACCATAGCACTCGATTCCATCCTTGTTTAAAGTGACTCCGTTTCTCGCACTTGAATCCAAGATGTCGATTGACCCCTTCGAGTCGCCAGAGCCGCCTAACGTGAGCGTCAATTTTCCCGTATCGAGGTTCCACGAGTTGTTTCCACCCGCATCCGCAATAGTTCCCGCCGTAATCAGATTCGCAGTCAGAGCGCCCGTCAGAATCATCGACGCGTTGATCTTGCCGTCCTGAGTGATTGCGACATCGTTGAACGGTCCATTATATCCATTGTGCGAGTGTCCGAGTCCGCCCTGATTCCATCGCCATACGTTAACGGCTTGGTTCACGTTGATGTTGTCCGTGATCAGGATCTCAATCGGCTGCTTATTAGCATTTAGCGTCGTGATAACATATCCGCCCGTTCCGCCGCATATCTGCTCGGTGGCTTCATCTACGGCCTGAGTAGTGTAGGTCTGATAATCGGTCTGTTTGATCCACATACCCGATTGGTAGCGGTATGTCATTCCGGTGGTGTTATCGACAAGATAATCGCCCTCGTCCACGCCACTATAAGATCCCGTCGGTGAGCCGTAATAAATCGTGCTCTTGCCATCAGCGAGATCAAACAAGTTGTTCGCAGTCGAAGCGTATGGTTCCCAGTTGCCCCAGCCGTTCGCCTCAAGTACAACGCCGCTCTCATTCGTGAGATCTACGCTGTTCTCGTTCATGAGTGTGCCACCAGCATTTAAGTATGTGAACTTATACACGCCCTGGGGACGAATCGCCTGGTTGCCGGACATCGTATCCTCGAGGCCCGTATAAAGCCATAGATCGTCATTGTGAGAGCTTTTATCGTCCCACTCAGCTTGTGGATCAGACACCTGAGCCCACGTTTCGATTTTCGCGTCTATCTGCGTCTCGAGTTCATCCTTTAGGTCAGATACAGAACTGTCTGCATAAGCCTTAGCATTTTGTTCAGCTGCGGTTGCCTTTGCAGTTGCATCTGCGCTTGCCGCATTTATCGCGTTTGTTTGCGCTGCGTCCGCCTTCGCTGTGGCATCGTTTGCGGCGGCTGTTTGCACCGTCTGAATATCGACTCCAATGCTTTTCAGATCCGCCTCAAAGCCGGCGACCTTGCTGTCGTAAATCTTCTCGAGCATGGCCGTGTATGTCGTCGGCTTGTCTCCGAGTTCCATCTCGTCGTATCTGTCGAGAAGCACGTTATACACGACGCGGATAACCTTGGCTCGAAGCGAAATATCATACATCGGGACGAAAATGCCACAAGTATCGCACAAGCTCAGCCTCTGAAGTGGTGCGTAATCCTTGTATTCCTCTGTTTGCCAAAGCTGAACGAAATTGACCTTTACTGTCTGATTCGGGAGCCAAGCGTCGGATGCAGTCAGTCGGTTCGTTGCTGTTGTCCGTAGCTGTGTGACTGACGGTTTGTCCTCAAACACATCCGAGAGATCCATCGGAACTACGACCTCGCGCCCCGATGGGACCGTGTGCCCCGACGACAGGAACAGCTCCGGCAGCATCACCAGCTCTGTCACGGTCTGTTCGCCTTGTGAGACGTCTCCAAGCCAGTACGGAACCACGGCCGTATATGCCTCAGATGCATCGTAGTCGTTCGTGAAGTCGACGAGGTTCTTGCCGTAGCGAATGGATACGTTTGTGTCCTGTCCTCGATGAAGATACAGACGAACTTCGAATTTGTTGAATTTATACTCACCTGTTCCGTATACGTCGAGAATTGAACCCTGTTCGCCCGCAAGCATCCCTTTTGCGTTTTTAGGAACATCTGAAACGAAACTGGACGCAACAGACTTGTCCGTCCAAAAAGTGAACGGGTTCGTGTTTACGCTCTGACTTTTTATTTTCTGTAAGGCTTCAGCACAAGACGAAGCCGAGAACGGTTTGACTGTTATCTCGTTGAGCCTGTAACTGATGTGATGCGCGTAGAACGTGACCACTCCGTTAATCGGCTCGCTCCGTCCGTAGATGTCGAATGGCTGAACATCGTGGTTGTCATCATGCGTGCATCCGATAATCCGCCCTTCTTCAATCTGACTGAACATCCAACCCGAGACGGGATAATCGAATTCGCACTCGTATATTCCATTCCGCTCCTCAGTTACGATACACCGAATACAGTCCGAAAGACGTCCGAGGCCGTTACTCGTGAATGATGTTTCTGTTTTTTCGAATAGAATCGGAATCATTTGTTTTCCTTTTCTGATGCCGAAGGAATGTCCATAATGGCATCGTGTAATGATGTATAGGCAAAGCCTTTGATGTCCTCGCATTGATTAAGTGCGTCTATGGCATCTTCTCTTTTGATAAGGTCATCCATTGATTGTCCTTTCTTGACTTACTAAATTTCTCTTTTTCAATTTCTTTCTCGCTACAATACACTCCACGAACCAGCGAAATATACTTGTGTTGTGGTGCGACTTGATGAATAGGCGAAATTTACTGTTCCATCAGGTCGGACAAATGGAGCCGCAGGGATTACCGTTCCATCTATAATCATATAACCATAAACTCTCGCATTGTATTGTGGTCTGAAATTAGCAGGAACGCTAAAGAAGTTACCGTTTGCTACCGCAGATATTCCGTACAATCTCGCTGAAGCGAACACGGTATTCCCTACTTTCACCAGCGAGGTACTATCAAGAGTACCATCAGATATGCTTGAATCCTTTGTAATTGTGCCAGTTGTCTTGCTATTTAGTGAATCAATGGCGGCTTTTACACTTCTTTGCGAGCCACCTAAGCTCGAACCTGTGTATGATTCCACGATAGCCTTTGCGAGGTTCGCAACAGTCACCCTCCTCGAATTTCCGTCAGAGGTGACCGCCCTCACAAAGTCGCTTTGTGCTATTGACGATATGACTGAAAGAGCCGATTCTTTTATACTCATGAATTAAATCCTCCACCATCTTGGTTCTATTCTCAATGAATTCACTGTAAATGTGATGTTCGTCACCCCAGAAGGGATAGTCGGAAAATCGTTACCGTTAAACGTAACGTGTGAGCTGGCTCCCGATATGATGCCGCCCGCCACCGTGTAGATTTCCATCGAATCGCAGTCGATGTATATATCTCCGGTTATGTCCGATATAGAAATGATCTGACTCCCGATACTGACGTTTCCGGAGCCGTTCGCAATTATGAGCGGACGCGATTCGAACAGCGTCGGATTGGTGATGTTGCTGCCGGACGTGATCGTTTGTGTCGCCTCGCCTGAAGTCAGGAACCGCTGTGGCTTGCAGTCGAACGCAATCTCAAACTCGGCTGCCCGATGATAAGAAACCGCGTCCACCTCGAGCCCCGACTTATAAAGACCGAGCCGGTACTCGTCCGCATTGTATTCATCCGAGAGCCGTTTGTAGTTATATCTTGAAGCGAGTGCGTTCCTAAACTCAGCAACTTTATCCGCGAAGTCCGTCTGATTATCAGCAAAGCAACCGGCCTTGTAAGTAACTTCGATATTCTCGAATCGTCCCTGATCAAGAGCGAGAGCACCGTTCTTTCCTGGAATGGTAACCATTTCGACAGCTCGTTCCGGTGCGTTATAAACAGCCTCACCCGTGAGATAAATCCCGTAGTTGAGGCTGTTCACTCCGTCAAATGTTAGTCCTTTAAATAGTGCCATTTGCTAAATTCCTCTGTTTCTGTACCCTTGCGAGAGCCTGTTCGACCTTACGCGCTAACTCCGTTTCATTCATACCTGCCGATGGATAGACATTGATCGTAATCGGCCCGCCTTGCATATTATCGAGCTTGTCCCAAAACTTATCGAGTGGAACAACAGCCTCAGCACCGGCTTCACCAACACCGATGAGGCTCGGGCTGTTAAAGATTCCGCCTGTCTTATACCAGTTAATATCGAATCCGCTAGGGTAGTCGATCGTGACATCGCCCCATCCGATAGAGGACCACTGGATGTCGAAATGCGGAAGTTTTATTCCCGCAAAAAGATCTCCGATGTCAATCGGGAACCATCCCGTTATCTTGTCGATAATATCCTCGATTTTTTCCTTTGCCTTTTTAAATGGCGAGACAATAGCGTCTTTGATCGAGTTCCACGCGTTCTTTGTTGAGGTCTTAATCGTGTCCCAAGCTCCGGTAACTTTTTCCTTGAGATTGGTTATAGCGGTAGTAACGCTCTCTTTGACGTTGTTCCAGGTGTTCTTTATGGCCTCTCCGACCTTTTTCGCTGTTGCTTTGATCTTGTCCCAATTCTTATAGAGCAGGACACCGACGGCAATTACTGCACCAATCACTCCGATAATCGGGAGAAGCGATCCGGACGAAAGCAGACCAACGCTGCCTCCAAGCGTATTAACGACTTTTATGACCGCCCCGATTCCTGTCGATACTTTTCCAATCAGGACGAGCAATGGCCCGATTGCCGCTACGATTACGCCTATCGTTGCGATTGTTGACTGCATCTCCGGTGACAGATTATTAAACCAATCGACAACCGCCTGGATCGCGTTCGCAACCGCCAGTATTGCCGGAGCAAGAGCCTCACCAAGAGATGTTTTCGCAACGTCTACGCTTGACTTGAGCTTTTCAAGTGAGCCTCCGAATCCGCTCATCATGGCATCCGCCATTGCAGTCGTCGTTCCTTCTGTTTCTAATGCCTGGCTTAAATTATTGACGTCCTCAGGAGCCGTATTGATTAAAGCGAGCCACGGAGCCATTTGGTTCTTTCCGAAGATAGCCGATGCCGCTGCGATCTGCTCCGATTCTGATAGCTGGCCAAATGCGTCATGCAATTCCTGTTGAATCTGAACACTGCTCTTCATGGTCCCGTCAGCGTTTGTTACCGAGATCCCGAGCTGTTCCATCATCGCCGCGCCTTGCTTAGCCGGAGAGACTAAACGAGCAAGTCCGGTCTTTAAAGACGTTGCTGCCTTGTTCGCGTCGATTCCGTTGTTCGCCATCACGCCCATATACAACGCAGCATCATTGACATTGTAACCGGCCGCCGAGAATATCGGAGCTGCGATCGACATAGCCTCGGACAAGCTGTTCACGTCCAGTGCGGAATTGTTACACGCGTTCGCGAAAACGTCCGCATAATCCGCCGCATCGTCAAAAGATCCGTGGAATCCGTTAATAGTAGCAACGAGACCTGCCGAAACAGTATCGAGTTCACCACCCTCACCGGCAGCGAGATTCATAGCCGGAGCAAGAGCGGCCGCCGCCTGTTCTGCCGTGAGTCCGGCCCTGGCAAAGTTCAACGTTGCTGTTGCCGCGTCGCTCATTCCATATGTGGAGTTGGCCGCCGCTTCTTTCATAGCTTGGTTTAACAGCTGCGCCTGTTCCTCGGTGTTCCCCATCGTGGAGTTGGTGAGCTGCATCGTTTTGTCGACCTCTGCGAAGCTCTTAGCCGAAACCGCACCGATCGCGGCCAATGGAACCGTGACGTGTGTGGTCAGGTCCTTGCCGACTGTGGTGAGCTTTTCACCGACCTTCTTGAACTGCTCTTCGAGTGCTTTGAGGTTAACGTTGCCCACCTGTCGAAGCTGCGTCTCAAAGTTTTTCAGCTTCGATTCGGTCGTTATGATCTCCCTCTGTAATTCTCTGTATTCCTGAGAGTTCTTATCTACGCCGCTCGCGTCCATCTGAGTTTGCGCGTTTTTCAGCTGCGTCAGATTGTCCTTCGTCTGCGCGATCTTCTGCGTGAGGAGTTCCTGTTTCTGTCTCCATAAGTCGACCGACGTCGGATTAAACTTGAGAGCATTGTTTACTTGCCTCAATTCCCTGTCGATGTCCTTCGTACTGTTCCGGACCTCTCGCAGTGCCTTGTCGAGCTTCGTAGTATCACCGCGAAATTCTATTGTAATTCCTTTGATGTTTCCCGCCATTATTTGACCTCTAACCAAAGAACGAGTTTATATCGTTCTGTGTTGCCTTGCGTTTGTTTCCTCGCTTCTCAGCCCGTTTCTGAGCCTTCTCCGACCTCTCTTGCCGCTTATTGTAAGCAATAACGAAGTCCACGACCTGACCGAGTTGCATCCGGCGGATGTCCGCTACGGTTAACCCTCGTTCGAGTCCGGCGAGGATGATGTCGTCGAGTGTGATGGCTGAAGTTTCTTTAGACTTTCTACGAGATCCTTCAGCCTCTTCACGTTTTTTGAGCTCATCGCTCCTGTTGTGACAAGATTAAGCACCTCCGGTCCTACTTCGTCGACCGGAAACGTGTCGAACTGTCTGATCCACTTCTTCGGCGGATCAATGCTGTCGTCGGCCACTTTTGCCATTGACCATGTGATGTTTAGAACGATGTCCACGAACTCGACCTGATAAAGCGGCAGCAGAATCTCCATCGCTCGCCCCTGGATTGAATCCGCGACACTCTTGACCGAGAGGCCGTTCTTATCTGATTCCGAAACGACAACAGCTGTCGCTTCGATTATCGTGGCGATCAGCGGCATAATAACCGGAACAATGTCCTTGCCGAACTGATCTCTGTATTCCATAGCCCAAGCCATATTGTTGTCGAGCTTGACCTCTTTGTTCCCGATTTTGATAATCTTTTCCATCATTCACCTCCTATGGAAAAAGGGACGGGACCATAACAGCCCCGCCCCGTTTTGTTATGGTGCAATAGCCGGTGCAGTCGGTGCCGTGAACAGAGTTGCATAACCTGTGTCGCCTGGCTTCAGAACGGCCATTGTTACGCCTGTCGTGTTGTCACCGGTGCAAGTTACACCGAGCGTTTCCGTTGCCGGCTCTTTGCTCTCCTCGATAGTGCTGTACTCTCTATTGATCGCACCCAGGGCGCAGTTGTAGAGAATAACCCTTCTCGACTCAGCATCACCCTCGACCTGGAACGCGATGTATACGTTCGGCTTCGTTGCGTTCTTTACGTTCGCAAGTCCGCCGTTTGTAAGCGTAACGTATCCGAGGAACTGAGTTTTAAAGTCATCGTCGAACATAGCAACCTCGAGATCGCCCTCGATGGATCCGCCGGAGTATCCGCTCCAGTATGCGATGTTGTCCGCATAGAACGTGTTCTGTTCCGAGTTTTCTTCCGGAGAGAACGAAACAGCCCCCGCCTGATGGTATGGAGTGCCGAGTGTGACGGTTCCGTTGTTGTCTGTATAGGTTCCGACGTGGAGCTGGCTGATACCAAATTCAACTTTGTTTGCCATTGATATTCCCCTTTCGGTTAAATGTAGTAGTAAATAACAAAGACGCCTTCCTCTTCGATAAAGACGTCCTCGCTCTTGTCATATAGATAGCCGTTCCCGAGAAGTGCGTCCTCGATCGCGGCCTCGTTCGTTTCGTTTTTCGTTGTGAAGTAATACTCGACCTGATACCGGTTATTTCGCCAATAATGTGTATTATCTGCTTCAAGATTGTCTTGTCCATTGCCGATGTAAACTAAATACGGCGGGGACTGAGGCGTCTTAAAATGCGAATAAGCACACGGGAGTCCGGTACTTTGTAATGTCTGAAAGACTGTCATAAATCTAAATCCTCCATGATTCTGCGAGGAAGTTCACCTGCTGCCCACTCCTCAGCGGGAGCAATATGTTTGATCCCGTGAGTGCGTCCGTAGGTGCCTTTTTTGTTTTTGATAACGTGCCCGTTCTCGAGTAGATGCGTGAGCTGATAATTCGTAGCGTTATGAACCACGAGATCACCGCGGTCCCTTTTGCTCACTTTCCAACCCTCCGCGCATTTTCTCTTGTGCGGAGATCCTTTCGGTGAAGTGTTCTTTAACTTCTGAACGGTTTCCTTTGCGACCTTCATCGAGTCGGTCTCATATACGCCCTTCACGTCTTTCGACACTCCATCAAGAATATCCGCCAGCTGAATGGCCACGCTCTCAGTATTAGCCATTATGAACACGCTCCTCACATATCAGACTGATCCCGTCCCTCTGAGCGTTCCAATCTACTCGGATCACGTTGTAATCCTTGTTCTCAAACTCAAGGACCTTCTGACCTTCGTAATCCTCGCGATTAGTCAGCATAAGCGTCAGGGACGGATGCAGGCCCGCCTGAGCCGCATTATAGAACTCGGCATTATACACGCCCCGAGGCTGAACGAATACGGTCGTCTCCGTCACGTTTGGTACTTCGTTCCCGTACTCGTCATATGTCGGTGTTCCGTATGCCTTTAGTGTTGCCACGCTGTCATACATTACACATCACCCCAGTTCGTGTATCCTGTTGCTGTTATCAGCTGAGCCTTCTGCTCGTCATAGGACTTTTTGAGCCTGTCGTAATCCTCCGGAAGTCCGAATGTCATTTTGCAATATGTGATTATTGCAGTCTGAACAAGTTCGTCCAATTCTGCCGGAAGTACGACGCCCGCGATGCCCAGGTCGAGTTTGGCCGAAGCTATCAGATAGGTCAGCTCCGAGTCGTATGCGGTTGTTTTGATTCTGAGAGCCATTTTGACCAGTTCAAGCATTTTACTACCTCACAAAAAAACTACTTTTTCCTCTTTGCTGGTTTCGCCTCAGCCTTTTCAGCCTTCGCCTTGACCTCGACCGCGTTGTTAAAGGCTATCAGCCTCGAGGCCTCTTTTTCGGAAACCTCGAGGACTGTATCCTTTGCGAATCTGACAACGGTGTCGTGTGTCAGCTTGATCTTCATTATGCTGCTACCTTAGCGAAGAACAGATTGCCGACTACGCCGATGGCTGCTGGCTGTCTGCCGAGGATCTTAACGATGTCCGAAGTCATCAGAGTCTTGTCATCGTATTTGAACTCAACAGCGGAGCCCTTAGGGAGATTCATCATTACGCCGCTCAGGTCTCCGATGATAGGAGCTGTTGCTGCGTCAGAGAACAGAACCTCGAGGCCATCAAACGGATCAACCGCATAAGAAGCGGACATCTGGAGGCTTCTGTAGCTTGCATACTGTGCCGGTGTGCAAATGATAACGAGATCGCTTGCTGCCGAGCTCAGGAGTGCTCTTGCCTGTACGAAGTCATCGATAGAACCGGCAGCCGAGCCTGTCTTTGCAACAGCCGGAGCCGATGCTGTAGCGGTCTGTGGTGCTGCGAGAATAGCTGCAACAACAGCGTTCTCTTCTGCCTTGATGATTCCGCGAGCTACTTCGTCATAGATGTAGGACAGATAAGCCTCTCCGCTCATTGAGTCGAGAGCTTCGTCGCTGATCTGAACGAACTTCTTATATGTCTTTGGTACGAGATTTACGATGCCGAGAGTCAGTGCCTCTTCTGTGATTGCCTCGTGTCCCTCGCTCAGCTGTGAAGCTGCTGGAGCCGAGATTTCGAATCCGACCTTAACATTTCCGGCTGCTTCCATTCTGCGGACTCTTCTGAGGATCTCGCTGTCCTCGAGTCTCTTTGCTACGATGTCAGCTACGAATGAAGGAACTGGAACTGTTCCGTTCTGTGTGTTGTCGCTGAAGAGTGTTCTGCACTCTGTAGCGTCGCCAGTCTTGATGTACTTAGCAAATGCTTCAATGTACTCGTGGCTGTTTCTGATTTCCATATCAGTCATTTTGTGTTCATCCTTTCGTGTTTCAATTTCCTTGCCGGCACCCTTAGCGACTGCCTCGGCTGCCTTGCGGGATTCTTCGATTTCGAGATTGAGAGCCTTTGTTCTCTCCTCGATTGCTTCAAGCTCAGCGTTCAGAGCGTCGAGTGTTTCTGCGTCGGCCTCGTCTGTCTCGGTAGCGATAGCCGATTTTCTCTCCTCGAGCTCGTCGAATCCGAGCATCATGATTTCTTCGCGTGTCATAAGTTCTTAAACTCCTTTCAACGCTCTCGCTTTAACTTCTGCTCTCTTTGCCTCGAGTGCCCTCTTCTCTTCCTCAAGTCGCTCCGCCTGAATCCGCTCGATCACTCCGTCGGTCAGATCGCCAATGCTACGAGTCACGGCATCCGCCGCGATCGAAGTGCCGTCATTGGCCGGAATCGAAACTGCGCTCAAGTCATAGAGCTTGCCAACCTTCGTGATATGCCTCGTATAAATCCATATACCGGCGTCGTTCTGTTCCTTGTCCTCACTCTCACCGGTAACGGTAAATCCGAAACTCATCCTGTCGGTGTAGCCTCCGGCGATCTCTTCGTACAGTTCTCGTCCGATCTCTGTACCACCGAGATCCGCCTCTATAAACAAACCCTTCTCGTCCGGCTCGACTTGAAGAGTGTTGTTCCTTGTCCTTGCGAATACGCGCCCGCGATGGTCGTACTGCATGATCACGTCGCTCATGTCGGTCTCATCAAAGGCCGTTCTGTCGACCACTTCCCACAGTTCCCAGCCTTCGCCTCCGAACAGCTTATAAGGCTCGTCGAATGTGCTCGCGTATCCGTTGACGACTTTCTTCTGATCCTCCTCGCCCTCTACGGCCTCGCGGATCTGCATCGTCATGTTTCTGTATTCTCTGTCACTCTTGACCATCTTCTTCGTCCTCCACTTCGGTTACTTTTTCGTTTGCGTCTATGTACTCGCCTCGGATGAAGCGGACATCACCGTTCTCGACTGTTCCATAATTGAACAGCTCACGCGCCTCGTTTATCGTCATAACTCCACGATCGAGAAGCTGCTGAGCCATCTGAACCTTCTGTGTTGTGCTCATGTACTGGAGCCGGTTCGCGTTTGCAATTAAATAAGAGCCCTGGGCTCTCTCTCTTTCGCTGAACAGCATCTTTGTCAACGCCTCGCTGAATTGGATCGCAAACGGCTCTATACATCCGTCGAAGAATCCCTCAAGCTCTTCCGCCTTTGCTTTGTTCTGAAGCACGTCCTCATTCACTCCGAAGTAGTTGAACACGTTCTCGCGGATCTGTTCCATCTGATCGGCATCTATCGCATAAGGTTTGACGTCAATCTGTCGAATATCTTTGTAGGTATTCGGGAACAACAGGAACCCGCCCGCTTCGGAATCAGTCGACAGATTCTCGGCCGTGAACCGCTCACGCTCTTTTGCAAGGTCCTCCGGTTTCGCGAAGTTTGCAAGCTGAGCCATGAACCGGAATGTCGCCGCGTTCTTTACGCCCTCCTCAATGCCCTGATTCTGTATGTGAATCAGCTGCATTGTGTCCTTTAGTGCCCAGTTTGAATCTCCGAAAAAGTCGTCGTGGTACTGATGCCTTGTCAGGATCGCACACTTCCGGAACTCGACCGCTCCGATCTGTCCGGTGCTGAACTGATACCGGAGCCATATCTCGTCGTCATATTCCACCAAAGTACACGACGCCGGCAGGACCGGATAAACACCCGTGATGATCATCCGCTTATCGAATACCGGAACGATAAACGCCGTGTTGTTTACATCGAGGATCGTGCTCACTCGGTATAGGAACTGCGACCAGGTCTGCCATTGATTAGGCCCGAGTCTCAGCTTTGCCTGTAGTGCCGGATTCGCTGTCCCCTCGATCTCGACCTTTAGCTTTGAAATGTGTCTCGCCCTTGCGTCGATTGCCGCTCTGACAATTTCGGATTCATAAACGGCCCCGCCCCAGTTCGTGAACATCGGCTGATAAGCTGTCAATGTTTGGAACAGGGAACGCGCTCTCTGAATCGCATCGTCAGATTTTTCTGCCTCAGCCGGACGAAATATCTTGTCGAATAAACTCATAGATTAACCCTCATTACGGAGTTGGTAACCAATCTCCGAATACCACTTCTGACGGACTGTCATTGCATCCGCGAGAGCAGCGACTCCGTCAATTCGCGCCCTCTGATTTATCTTGACGAGACGACCACGGCCTCGCTCAATGCTCATTTTTATCGCTGCATTTAGCAGATGCGACTTCAAAAGATCGTTATCTCCGATGTAGATCCGACCGTCTTTGATAAGTCCCTCCATTTCCTGAAGCACCGGCCACAAGTTATCTCCCTGATAAACATCGTCACATTGGAACCCCGCGCCCTCGAGGTCCTTTATGAGATACTGCGACGAATAACGGTCATATCCGACCTTTAGCGGGTAGATCTCGTGCTCGCTGATCAACTGTGTCATCCAATTAAAAACGTCGCTGTAATCGACGAAATTCTCGCCGCTCAACGACAGGAACCCGCGCCGGACATAGTCCCAGTACGGAACACCGTCCTCGGCGATCCGTTGCTCGATGCGTTCCGATGGCATCCAAAAGCGACCGACTACGTTCAGCCTTCCGTCCTTCTCGATAACTGCAATGGCTGCCGTGAGGTCTGTCGTCTGCGAGAGGTCGATGCCCGTCACGCAATAACAGCCCCGGTAGTCACCGAGGTCTATTGCCTTCCCGCTGATAGCGTTTATCGACTGAGCCGGGAGCCACGCGAGGGAGCTGTTCTGTTTTATGTTGCAATACTTGCATAAGAATTCCGCCTTCTTTGACAGAGACCCTTCTGCCTTTGCTATCTCCTCGAGCATAAAGTCGACCGAAACCGAAACCCCGAGGTTCGGCATCGACTTTTTCAATTCGTTTATGTCGTTCCACTTGCTGACGTCGTCGATCATATAGAGGAACGGCAGCAGCCTTGTTTCTTTACTGTCTCCTAAAAGCACCCGCGTGGATCTCTTGACGAGTTCGTCAAAAATCCCATCGCTTATATATCCAGCAGTCGTGATGCTGAAGATCATCGGCTGTTCCCTGGATCCAAGTGCCGACGCCATTACTTCGTACTGTTTCAGACCCTTCTCCCCACTCCAGGCCGCGATTTCGTCGCACACTACGAGGTGCGGATTGTATCCGTCCGAGGTCTTTGCGGTGAACGGCACCTTCTGAATTGAGGAGTTAGTTTTCGCAACATACTTGTCGCCCTTCCTCGGGCTCGTGATGTTGGCCAGCTCCGGCTCCATCAGTACCGATCTCCAGAACGCATCGTATACGATGTCAGCCTGATCGACCTTCGGAGCGCAGCAGTAAACGTCTGCGCCGTACTCTTCGTCGTCATACATCATCGCTCCGATTACACCAGTCGCCAGAGAGGACTTCCCGTTCTTTCGCCCCTCAAGCATGAACACCTCACGAAACTGTCGGTTCCCGGTCTTATCGACGATCCCGAACATACAGGAGATTGCGGCCTTCTGCCACAACTCGAGCTTTATCGTCTTAGGTGCCCATTTGCCCTTAACGTGGTGCGTATGTTTCTCAATCCAGCGGATTTTGCGATGCGCTTTTTTGATGTCGTAAAAAAAGAGCCCTTCTTCGAGCCCGTTAATAATGTATTCATACAGCAGAAGTATCCATTTGCCTACGATAATGCGGCCATCCTTAATCTGCTGATAGTATGTCAGAATATAGTCCTCCATATCGCCTCATTTCAGGTCTATTTATGCCTAACTTTTGCCATCTATTTTCAATACGGAGGAAAATGATGG
>JAEIGA010005814.1_pt1 | contig 18787 bp, 13 predicted proteins | sample 9270691 | NCBI WGS metagenome assembly JAEIGA01 (sample SAMN17057246, study PRJNA624740) | gut metagenome | biome: biome; isolation source: fecal sample | host: Bos grunniens | place: China: Xizang | collected 2019 | reverse complement strand
TAATACACCACCTATAATATATATAGTAAGAAGATTGTTTTCTGACTCCAGTTTGGTACTACGATATTTTTCTTCCTTCAACTGCAAACTGCTTGCTCCGGTGGTTTCAACCAATGAAATTGCAGTACGCGCTGATTTTCCGGAATAATAATATGCGGATTTATAGTCACCTTCACTTCTCGAAATGTAACGTAATATTTCATAATACATTAATTGCTGCTTGGGTTGCAAAGTGTCGAAGTTTGCCTTTTGCAGATAATTACGTGCAGAATCAATGTTAGCTGTTTTTATATACGAATTGCATATCACATAATAGAGTTCTTTTATGTCGCTATCATCATGTTTGCTTGTAGCAAGCATCTTTTTTCCCTCAGTTATAGATTGCTCATACTGATGATTCAAATAATACAAGCCGACTATATTTGTCTGTATCTTAACCAACATACGTTCATCATGCAACTCCTCAGAGAGAGCTTTTGATTTATTGAGATAGATTAACGCACTATCATTGTTTACTGTGCGATATGCCGCTCCTAATGTATTAAGTGCTTCAGCTTGCTTATACTTCAAACCGGCGAGACGAAAATTTTCTACCGCACTTTTAAGCAATATTATGAACTGAGCATGGTCTTCATTTTCCAATGATGAAATTCTTGCCAACAACAAATCACTTGTGGCTATCAAGTCATAATAATGCTTACCCTTAATCTCGTTTTGTACATCTGAAATTATTTCTATTGCTTTTTTATAATCTTTGTTATCAACCGACACATTGGCTTTTTCTATCAGGGCACGAGCGTAGAGATAGCGATTACGTTCTGACTGCCATCGTCGCATGCGATAGTAGTCTGTGGCGATGTCGGCCAGAGAGTCGGCTGCAGCCACTTGGTCGTCATAGCGTCCGACTTCGTTGGCAAGCAAGGCGTAGAGAGCGGCATTGGCGCGACTACCGAGCGAGTCGACATCGAGACTGCGAATGATGCTGTCGGCAGCCTCCGGCGAGTCGTAGCGCAGCGAGTCAGCCATAGCCAACGCAGAGCCGACAGCCGCCTCGTCGCCTGCGTAGCGACGGCACGACGATAGCGAGCCGACCATGGTCAGCACCACCACGCAAAGGCTTGCAAGTCGGAAAATATGTCGGCCGGAGCAATTCATATCGCAATTCAGACTCTTTTAGTATGCATTCTTATCCTTGCGGAGGGCGTTGAATGCTGTGAGGAATATGATTTTGATGTCTAAGAAGATGTTCCAGTTGCGAATGTACCATACGTCATACTCCACACGCTTCTCCATCTGCCAAAGATGCTTTGTTCCGCCACGATAGCCATTGATTTGCGCCCACCCGGTGATGCCGGGTTTGACTGCATGGCGCACCATGTATTTGTCGATCAGAGCAGAGTATTCCTCGGTCTGACTGACCATGTGAGGACGAGGACCGACCACCGACATATTGCCCAATAGGACATTGAAGAATTGTGGCAACTCATCGATAGATGAGCGACGAAGGAAGTCGCCGAATTTGGTCTTGCGAGGGTCGTTCTCAGTCGCTTGGAGGCGGTCGCTATCGGCATTGACGCGCATTGTACGGAATTTATAGCAGACAAAGTCGCGGCCATATATACCTGTGCGTTTCTGCTTGAAGATGACCGGACCGGGAGAGGTCAGCTTGATAATGATAGCCACCGGGATAAAGATGATCGGCGACACGATAAGAAACGTAATCGACACAAAGAGGTCGAGTATGCGCTTTATCACCTTGTTCCAACGACGGTGAAGCGGAGAGATCGAATGCTTCAGAATCGGTATGTTGCCCATAGATGACGGCAAGAATTGGCCATTAAGCACCTTGCTGAATTTCGGCACGTAGACAAACGATGCTCCGATCTCCTCAGCGATACGCATCACCTTGGAGATGAGTTTGTCGTCTTCTGCATCGAGAGTGTAGTAGATGATATCGATGTGGTTGGCATTTACGAAATCAGCCAATTGGTCGAGTCCTGCGACGAAGGTGTCATGACAGTCCCGGAGATTTGACTTGTCGTCGTCAAAAAATCCCATGGTGCGATAGCCATATCCGGCGTCGCCTTGAAGTTCTCGATAAAGCAAAGCGCCTGTCTGTCCTGCACCGACAATCACTACACGCTTGAAATTCAGCCCCATACGGCGTAATTTCTTCAGCACACGGCGCGACACCAGCCACCAGATCGACAGCAATATAAAGAACGTAGCCGCAAAAAATAGTCCGTGATACATGCCGACATGGAAGATGTTGAGCATATAAAGGATAGCCGCCAACACTCCGCACTCGACCACTGCCGACTTGAATGCACTAAGCACCATCTTATCGGCATAAAGTATGCGACGATTGTGAATGTCGGCAAAGAAGACTACCGACGGAATGAATGACACATTGACAAGCACCCACATTGATGAAGATGCAAACGGCGTGTTTGCCCCCAACACAAAGAGTGTGAGCAAATACGATATATTGAGTATGATAAAGTCGCCTACGGTCAACGCAGTCAACAGATATTTTCCAAGTTTTACTCGTTCGGTCATAGGGTTGCAGATTTAAACGCCCGGGGCGCTAATTATTTGTCTGAAAGCGGGTTATCATGACAATCACCCGCTCAATTGGTATCAAAGGAAAGTTTCACCTTTCCTTTGATTTGATATGTGAAGACTGCTTTGATCAGTCCATCTTAGAGTCGAGCAAATTGATTTTTTGCTCGATCATAGCCATGTCGTCCTTAATCTTCTGAGTCTTGCGTTCCAAGTCCTTGAGCATAGAGTTGCCTGACTTAGAGCTGAAGCTGAAGAAGCCCATATTGTTTTCATATGTCTTCAACTCGTTGCGCTTTTGTTCCAAAGCACGCATAAGGCGCTCGCGTTCACGATAGAGCTTGTTGCCATCGCCCTTGAGTTCGTTGAGTTGGTTTTCGAAGTTAGCCATGCGAGCGCGAGTCTCCTTGACATCAAACATGTCGTAAGCCACCTTCAACGCCTCACGATATTCGGCGTAGAGTTTATCCTTCTGCTTAAATGGAACGTGACCGATGGTCTGCCACTTGGCTTGCATTTCGCGCACCACCTTGACTGCCTCCTTACGGTCGGTGTCGGCTGTCAACGCTTTGATTGCAGCGACCACTTCGCGCTTGGCAGCGAGGTTGGCTGTCTCTTCTTGACGCTGTGCGGCATACTGCTTCTTCTTCTCTTCGTAGAAGTAGTTGCAAGCAGTCTGGAAGCGTTGCCAGATTTCATCGCTTTGACGGCGAGGCACTGTGCCGATCTTCTTCCATTTAGCTTGAAGTTCCTTTATCTCCTCTGCAGCCTTATTGAAATCCTCGCATTCTCTGAGAGCCTCAGCTCTTTCACAAAGTGCGGTTTTCTTTTCAAGGTTGGATGCATACGCCTCTTTAGTAGACTTGTAGTATTCAGCCTTTGAAGCGAAGAAGTCATCGCAAGCCTTGCGGAAACGAGCGAAGAGAGTATTGTTGACCTTCTTTGAAGCATAGCCCACAGCTTTCCAACGCTCTTGAGCATCGATAATCTTCTTGGTAGCTTCGTCCCATGCTGCAAACGACTTCAATTCATCGACAGCGATAGCTTCGATCTCTTCACACAATGCGACTTTCGCATCTTCGTTGGCCTTCTCAGCTTCTTTGCGTGCTTCAAAGAAATCTTGGTGACGCTTGTTGATCACAGTCGAAGCATCTTTAAACTCGTTCCAGATGTCTTCGCGCAATTCCTTGGCTACAGGACCGATTTCACGCCATTGGTCGTGGAGGGCTTGAAGCTTCTTGAATGCTTCGACCACATCTTCTTCTGCTGCCAATGCCTTAGCTTCATCGACGAAAACACGCTTAGCTTCAAGGTTTTTCTTGAAGTCAAGGTCGCGAAGCTCCTTGTTCATCTTCAGTCTGTCGTAGAATTGCTCAACGACGAGTTGATAGTTTTTCCAAGTGTCGGACACTGCGCTTGCAGGGATATCTGTGATAGCCTTGAAGTCTTGTTGAAGCTGCTGGAATTGTTGGAAATGAAGGTTGATATTGTCGATGTCTTCCACCAACGCCTTGAGCTGCTCGATGATAGCGAGTTTCTTTGCGAGATTGTCTTGACGGCGTTGCTCTTCAGCCGCGAGGTAGTTTGTGCGCTTATCCTTGAAGACTGTAAGCAACTCCTTAAAACGTGCTTCGTCCGGATCGGGAGTAGATGAGAACACGTCGCCTTCAGCAGCATTTTCGAGGAAGACACGACATTCCTCTTCGATCTCTGCCTTGCGTTTAGCAAAGTAGGCCTGCTTAATAGCGTTCACTTCCTTGTGCTGGTTGACACCTTCACTGTCTACTATCTCTTGCAACAATGCCAACAGATCGGCCTTTTCCATCTCAAAATAGCGACGGGTGCCTTGAGCGACTTCTTCGTCTGTTTCCGACTGGTTGTCAAATTCTGCTGTCACATTTTCAGTCACAACCTCTGCATTTGCAGTGGTTTCCGGGATTGAGTTCTCTTCTAAAGAAAACTTTTTTTCAAGCTCGTTCATATTTATATAGATTAACTATTAACCTTGCATCAAAAATATAGATGCGTTTAATTTGCCAAATTTAATACTTTTTTTTGAAATAGCGGTCTTTTTCCGACTGCTTTTTAGTCTTCGACCACTTTGACATCAATTACTCTGATATCTTCCACAGGGCGGTCGCTGCGGTTTGTCGCCGAGTTCTGAATTTTTTCGACCACATCCATACCCTCAAGCACTTCGCCAAAGACTGTGTATGCGCCATCTAAGTGAGGCGTGCCACCGACTGTCGTATACGCTGCCTTCACATCTTCAGGCATAGCGATGTCCTTAGTCGCTTCTTCGGTCTGCGCTATCAATTGCTGACGGAATGCCTCGAGACCCTCTTTGTCGCCTGACTTGTAATACGACTTGATAGTGTCTTGGTGCTGTGCTGCCAACTTTTGGAAATAGTCTTGCTTCTGCTGCATTACGAGCTGGCGTTCCATCTGTACGATCTGGCCTGCGCTGTATTTCTTGCCGGTCACGATGTAAAACTGTGAGCCTGAAGAGCGACGCTCAGGATTGATCTGGTCAGACGTACGAGCCGCTGCCAACGCACCATATTTGTGGAAAAATTTCGGATAATCGATTTCTGCCTCGATAGTGTAGTCGGGCGATCCGGAGCCGAGTTGGTCGTTTGGACCCGCTGTCTTTGAGTCAGGGTCGCCTGTCTGGACCATGAAGTCCTTGATTACACGGTGAAACAACACGCCGTCGTAGTAGTTTTCCGACACGAGTTTGAGGAAATTGTCGCGATGTTTTGGAGTCTCATCATAGAGGCGCACCTTGATATCGCCCAACGATGTCGAGATCAAGACTGTTGGTCCTGATGGAATAGTTGTCTGAGTCATTTCTATTTGAGTTTTGTTATTGTCTGATGATGGCTGAGCAGTCTGCGACGCCTTTTGCGCCATGAGCGTCAATGCCGACACAGCGACTGCCGCGGCCAATGTGATAAATATCTTTTTCATAACGTAGCCCGGTGATTAGATTACTGAATTAGAATACAAACGTTTGTAAATGCGACGGAAATTATCGTCGTTCTCACGCAATTCGTTGACACGCGACTCATAGTCCGCGCCCCAGATGCCTTTCAGGAGCGAGCCCAAATAGCGATGCTCGCGATCCTTCTCAATAGCCACCTCGATGAGTTCGTCGATGGCCGATGAGAAATGCTCTCGGTCGACTGCTGCGAGAAACCTTGCTGTGCTTGCCACGAATTGACCAGTGCTATCGGCACGTCGCATATTATCTATCAATGCAGGCATAATCTGACTGCATGTCGAGACATTGTTGGCGATATACTCATATGTGAGCATGCCATCAGTGTCCTTGCTTAAATTTCTTAGAATTTCTTCCATTTTTTTCGCTTTATCGCACAAAGTTAGCAATTATTTCGGAAATTTGACTAAATTTGCCTTATAATTGATTTTCACGATGGAAAAGAAGCTCACAACTATCATTATCGGACGCCAATTCGGGGCCGGAGGACGCGAATTAGGCGAATTATTGGCCAAGAAGTTGGGTATCCCCTACTATGACCGTTCGTTGCTCAAAGTCGCGGCACAACGACTCGGTTTCGACGAAGAAATTTTCGACAATGCCGACGAGCGTAAGCCCTCGATTCTGCGCTCGATGCTCAGCATCAACTATGGAGCTATGGCTGCCGACTACTCTATCAGTTCGCTCAACCGAGAAAAAATCTACATGGCACAGAGTGATGTCATTCGTCAACTCGCACAAGAGGGTCCTGCAGTATTTGTCGGTCGCACAGCCGACTACATCACTCGCGACATGCCCCATCGTCTGAGCATATTCCTGCATGCCGACATCGAGTCACGCGCCGAGCGTGTGCTCCGCCGATGCGAATGCAGCTGCATCTGCGACGCACGAGAATTTGCTCTCAAACGCGACAAGATGCGCCAAGACTACTACAACTATTTCACCGGTCGCAACTGGGGCGACGCAGCCAACTACGACCTCACATTCGACACCTCACGCATCTCCATCGAAAAGATAGCCGACATCATCATTCAACTCATCTGAGTGTCGTCGGTCTTTTCTCATGCTTCTCAGAGGGATTGCCGATAATTTTTTCCATCAAGATTAACGCCACAGACCGATAGTGTGGCAAAAAAGTTGTAACTTTGCAGTCCCAAACGCACATCAGTGCTGTGGTCTGTCGCCGTGTGCATAGTCACAAGGAGGAAAGTCCGGGCAACACAGAGCGCCATGCTTCCTAACGGGAAGGTGCTGTAATGGCAGAGATAATGTAACAGAAAACTACCGCCCCTCACGGGGTAAGGGTGAAAAGGCGGGGTAAGAGCCCACCGGGTCGGTTGGTGACAATCGATGCCGTACATCTCATGGGTTGCAAGGCCAAATATACCGGCAGTTAAGGATTGCTCGTCCATTGTCGGGGGGTAGGCTGCTTCAGACGGCTGGCAACAGTCGCCGTAGATAAATGACAGACGCTCCATCGGAGTACATAACCCGGCTTACATCAGCACTGAATCATCAAAGGGATAAGAGAGACTCGACCACTCTCCTATCCCTTTTTCGTTTTTCGTGGCTTATTGGTCAAAATTCAGGCTTATTGGCTTATTGGTCAAAATTCATGATAAAACCTTTGTAAGTCGCTGATAATGACCAACTTTGAATGTTTTAAAAGTCATGAATAAAAAATTTGCTTTTACTATGCTACAAAACATGTAGTCTCAAACGACAAAAACGCAACGTGCCATCACTCCGCAGAGCGACAGCACGTCATATCGATTATTTGCTATATTTTCAGGGATTATTCGCCCTTAGTGAGAGGAGCCGGAGCTGAATATGTGCGAGTAGCGAGCTCCTTGTCCATTTCATAGAGACCATAGCCATTGTCACCGATCATAACAAACTTATCGATGAATTGCTGAGCAGTCTCTTCTTCTTCCACTTGCTCGTCGACAAACCATTGGAGCATTGAGCGAGTAGCAGGGTCACGTTCTTCTTCAGCGAGGAAGTAGAGATCGTTGATAAGACCTGTCACCACCTTTTCATGCTTCAAAGTGTCCTTGAAAGCATCGAGAGCAGTAGCCCATTCAGTTTCAACGCCTTCGATAGGCTTAAGCACTACGCGACCACCACGAGAATTGAGGTAGTTCATAAAGATAGTAGCGTGGTCTTGTTCTTCCTTGAATTGGATTCTAAACCAGTTGGCAGTGCCAGGCATACCTTTAGCTTCGAAATTCATACCCATAGAGAGGTAGAGATAAGCCGACCAAAGTTCGGCATTAATCTGCGCATTTATAGCGTCTTCGAGTCTTTTAGAGATCATAAGAGTTATAGTTATTTAGTTAGTTTATCATATTTTGGTAACGCAAAGTTAATAAATCATGTTCATATGTCCCAACTTTCTACCAAAAAAATTATGGGCTGACGTGTGCCAGCCCATATGTTGGAGTATAGAATTTTTATAAATTTCTATTTTGCAGCCTTTTTGCAAGCACGTTTTGCAGGCTTCTTCTTTGGCTCTTTAGGCTCTGCCTCTTTGTCATCAGTGTCGTTGATGACATTGGTGCGAAGTGTCTTCACTTCCTTATTGAGCGACTTGATTTCGGCAGCCTGGTTGCGGATTGTGAGGAGCAATGAGTTGAGCTCTTCGTTTTCAATCGACAATGGGTATTGCTCTTCGACGCGTACGATGAAGTCGGCAAGCACGTTCATGTAGTTGGTGAATGCTGAGTATGGAGAGTCGTACGGACTGAATGGCGAATAGACCGCGCCATCGGTGAGGCTCTTTGTGCTCATGTAGAAGAAGTGGTCGGACGACTGAAGATATTCCCAGTCTTTCTTGAGACGACGGTCTTCGCAAAGGTTGACGCGTTCTGCCACAGAGTAGAGTTTAGTCAATGCTTCGCGTTGGAGTAAATTGCCTCGCCAAGCTGAAACGTCGCGAGCTTCGTCTGCCCATGACATCGGATATGGCACTCCAAGCGAGCCGACTGATTTGTGCTTAGCGACAGCTTCTGACGGAGTCATGAATGTAATGCCGCGTTCGGCTGCGAAGCGTGGCAACGCACGAAGGAAATCGAAGATACCGCTTTCGCGTGGCATAAATTCACCGAATGTCTCCATACCCATGAATAGGTTGACAATCTGCTCTTCATCAGAGAGTTGAGAAATCCAGTTGACATATTTATCGGCTGTCAACGGATATTCCGACCATTCCGAATTGTTGAAGTCACGGCAAATGTCGCGGCTAAAGTCGTCATTGCGAAGGAGAAGTTTTAGCTTTGGAGCTGACTCAGAATTGTAGACATAGTTAGGTGATTTCCAACCCAAAATGTGCTTCGCACCTTCGGTGATAGCAGCCTTGAAGCCCATAGAATTGAGAAGCACTGCGATATCGTCATCGTAGATGAGTTCGGTGTTGCGAATCACAGTCGGTTTCTGGCCGAAAAGATTGTAGATCATCGCATCATGAGCCTTGACCTGACGGATAAATTCGTCATGGTCTTCGAGCGATGCGAGGCTATGAGAATATGTTTCGCTGAGGAACTCTACGCAACCGGTGTCGGCGAGTTTCTTGAGCAAATCGATAAATTCAGGCACATATTGTTGCAACTGCTCTACTGCTGTACCAGTGATTGAAATCGCACATTTAAATGCCTTGCCGTTCTCTTCGATCATCTTCAAAAGAGTCTCAGCCATAGGAATATACGAACGCTCGGCAATGCGTGTCACTATATCATCGTTGGCAAAATCATCGTAGTAATAGTGGTCGTTACCAATATCAAAGAAACGATATTTTTTTAAACGAAATGGTTGATGTATCTGAAAATAGAAACAAATTGACTTCATAATTTCTATCTTATTTATGTTGTTACTTATTTATCACTTGATTGTAAATATCGATCACTTTCTGACCTGCCTTTTCCCATGTTATACCCTTCATCTCTTCGATGCCTTCGGTCTTCAATGACTCATACATCGATGGATAGCTGATGATGGAGTGGATAGCGTCGGCCATTGCGTCGATGTCCCAATAGTCGGTCTTGATGACATTGTTGAGAATTTCGGCACAACCACTTTGCTTGGAGATAATCGACGGCACTCCCATCTGCATCGCTTCGAGAGGTGAAATACCGAATGGCTCTGACACAGATGGCATGATGTAGACATCTGATGCTTTGAGCATTTCGTAGACCTGACGACCACGAAGGAAGCCTGTGAAGTGGAATCTGTCGGCGATGCCTCGCTTAGCAGCGAGAGCAATCATTTGGTCCATCATGTCACCCGATCCGGCCATCACAAAACGCACGTTATGATCTTTTTGCAACACTTTGACCGCTGCTTCGACAAAGTATTCAGGTCCTTTCTGCATTGTGATACGTCCGAGGAATGTCACGACCTTCTCCTTGTTTTCAGGCTTAGGAATTGAGAGCAAATCATCGCTCAACGGAATGACAGCGTTGTGAACTGTTGTCACCTTCGCCGGGTCGATGCCATATTTCTCAATCACGGTCTGACGAGTGAGGTTTGACACGGTGATGATGTGGTCGGCGTGGTGCATACCATCTTTTTCGATGCCGAAGACTGTAGGGTTGACATTACCGCGAGAGCGGTCGAAGTCAGTGGCATGAACGTGGATTACCAATGGCTTGCCTGTCACATTTTTAGCGTGGATACCTGCCGGATAGGTCAACCAGTCGTGGGAGTGAATGACGTCGCAGTCGATGGTGCGTGCGATGACACCCGCCACTATCGAATAATTATTGATTTCTTCTATAAGATTGTCAGGGTATTTACCTGAGAATTCGATACAACCAAGGTCGTTGAGACGCATATAGTTGAAATCGGCATATATACGATCACGCAAGTCATAGTAGAGTTGTGGATTCATGAATTTGCCGAGACGATTTTCTACATAGTCCCAGTTGACATCGCGCCAAGCAACAGGAGTGTTGCAAGCGCCGATGATATTGGCAAAATCTCGCTCTTCGTCACCCCATGGCTTTGGGATTACGAATGTGATGTCCATATTACCACAGTTGTGCATGCCCTTTGTGAGACCATAACTTGCTGTGCCTAATCCTCCGAGGATATGCGGTGGAAATTCCCACCCAAACATTAATGCTTTCATATTTACTCGCTTGCTTCAGTGGATAATTGTTTACTAATCTCTTGAACTGTGCGCAATGTACGCAAAATCTCACCCACATTCTTTGCCGCACTGACAGCGCCACGACCTATGAATGGAGGGTTGCCGTCATATAGTTCTGACAACGAGCCGATGCAACATTCTGTCATCTCGTCTTCGTAGCCGATGAGCATTCGCTCGATGAACGACAAGCCACTCACGCCAAACACCTTGAAGTAGGCATCTGCATAGAATCCAAACAACCATGGACGTGCAGGACCTTGATGCACTGCATATTCACGCTCTACAGGATTGCCGATATATGTCGGATTATAGCCATAACTCTTAGGACTGAGCGAACGCAAACCCTTAGGAGTCAACAATTCGCGTGTCACAAAGTCGAGCACCTTCTTGCGTTGACGACGATCGAGTGGCGAATACTCAAGACCGATAGCGATAGCCATGTTAGGACGCACACTAAGGTCGGCATATGTACCATTGACATAGTCGTAGAGGTAGCCATAATCATTTAGGAATGTATCGACAAACGCTTCTTTCACCTTGTCGGCCAATGCCTCAAGTTCCAAGAGATAAGCCGCAGAAGCCTTATCGGACTCATAAAGCGACATAAGGAATCGCAATGCGTTGTACCACAATGCATTATATTCCACAATGTAGCCGGTGCGAGGTATGATTGGGCGACCGTTTACTGTAGCACAAAGCCAAGTGACAGGCGAATTTTGTCCATTTGTTGAGAGCAAACCGTTGTCATTTAGATAGAGATTGTAGATTCTCTCTTCACGGATTGCCTCGACGAGATATTTCACCACATGGCCATACTTTTCAAGACACTCTTCATTGCCATACGCACGCTTATATTGCTGGATAGCCCAGATAGCCCAAAGCGAGATATCCGGAAGGTCGATTTCCTTGATATTGCGGTGCTTTTCGCCGGTGTTGATATATCGTTGAAGAGCCGAAACCAAAGTATCCATAATGGTTTCGAAATCCTTTTTGTGGTCGATTGACAACGTACATCCCGGCAGAGCCATCAATTCATCTCTGGCTCTGACATTAAGCCAAGGATATCCGGCCATAATGTACATCTCATCATCTTTCTTATAATAGAACTGCTTAGCAGAATTCTTCAAGCAGTTGTAGAAACTTGTGCGAGTAGTGCGAGTAGCGATTTCGTCTTCGTATGTCTTCTCAAATTCTTCAGGTTTTGCGACAAACGTTGAAGCTGAGAAAATGATGCTCTCGCCCTTCTTGATAGGCAATTCGAAATAACCGGGCACCCAAAGGTCTTCCTTATATGGGAGACCTCTATCGCGGTCCTTATAGTATTCGATACCCTTATACCAATGACCATCGCTGACCCACTTAGCCTCCTTATTGAATTGCATAAAGAGCTCAGGATAACCCGGATAAAGACAGCATGACAAGCCATTAGCGACCGATTGCATATCCTTATTCAGACTATTATTCTCTATACACAACTCGTTGGCATTGCGGAACGCCAAGAACGGACGGAACTGCAATGTTGTCGGTGAGTGAGCTTCGACCAATGTATATTTGATTAAGATACGATTTTCGTGAGATATAAAAACCTTCTCCTTTGTTAAGATTACTCCGCCCACACGATAGGTAACGGTTGGGACACTTTCACAATCAAACTGACGAATGTACTTATGACCATTCGGGCTAAATACATTCTCTCCATACTGATGAATACCCAGATTAAATGGAGCGTCATGCTGAATCACTGTCTCGTCAAACGACGACAACAGCACATGAGCCTGCTCGTCCATCTCCGGAATTGGAATCACAAGAAGACCATGCTGCTTGCGTGTATTACAACCCACTATAGATGTGCAATGATACGCGCCACTCTTGTTGGTGCGAAGCATTTCCTTGGGCAGACTCTGCTCCAAATTTATCATCAGACTTTTATCAAACTTCAGATAACTCATTAGGCCTGTATATAGTTAACAATTTGGATATTAAACACTTAAACCATAACCAAGTGCAATCCATCATACTCCAATTCGGCGTCTATTTCTTAAACAGACAGACGATATTCTTAAACTAAAGACTTAGGGTCACTCTTGATTATAATTCGATTTTCACAAAGGTAATGATAATTAACTAATTTTCAAAATATTTGTCAACAATTTTCTTCAATCAAAGCAAAATAGACTGTCAAGCATCGCAGTGTCAATCAAATTTACAAAGTCAATATAATGCAAAATGTCGCGTCCCCTATAGAAGGAACGCGACACTATATTAATCAGAGTTTCTCGATTAAATCAAATTTGCAAAGAATGTTGTTGCGTCAAGCATGCTCGCGTCGTAGATGTAAGTGTAGAACCAGCTTACGATACCGAGACCGACAATACCTGCGATGCAAAGCCACATTCCAAGACGTTCGTAGCATGATGAACGGAATTCACCGACAACAGGTTCTTCCGGACTGATCCACATTGCCTTCACTACCAAGAGATAGTAGTAGAGTGAAATGATAGTGTTGATCAACGCGATAAGAACAAGTACATAAAGTGCTACCGAACCGCTTTCCAATGCACCATTAAAGATGAGAATCTTAGAGAAGAAACCTGCAAATGGAGGGATACCTGCCAATGAGAACATTGCAAGTGTCATTGCAAATGAAAGCCATGGGTTAGTCTTGTGGAGACCATTGTAGTCATCCATACCGATTTTGCCTGTCTTGTTTTCAATTGCTGAAATCACTGCGAATGCGCCAAGGTTGCTGAAAATGTACACCAAGATGTAGAACACCATTGATGTCATACCGATAACGTTTGCAGAGATGATACCCAACATGATGTAACCTGCTTGTGACACAGATGAGAATGCCATGAAACGCTTCATGTTCTTCTGACGGATAGCAAACAAGTTACCGATTGTGATTGTGATGATAATCAATCCGTAGAGCATCCACTCCCATACTTGGCTATAAGCAGCACCGAATACTTGTGCCAACACTACCAAGAACGCAAATGAAGCAGAACCCTTTGAGATTACAGAGAGATAAGCAGTCACAGATGTTGGAGCACCTTGATATGTATCTGCTGTCCAAAGGTGGAATGGTACCAATGAAAGTTTGAAACCGAAACCAGCGATTACGAATGCGATAGCCAATACAAGCAACATGCTATTTTCGCCTGAAGCAACTTGTGTTGCGAGATCAGAGAAGTAGAGCGAACCTGTGCCTGACAATGCATATACGAATGAAAGACCGAGCAACAAGATTGCTGATGAGAATACTGCTGTGAAGATATACTTAACTGCAGCTTCGTGGCTTTCATACTGATTCTTATTAAACGCTACCATTGCAGCCAATGGAAGAGAAGCACATTCAAGACCGATGATGAACAACAAGAAGTGACGTGCTGATATCATAAGATACATACCGAAGAGAGTCACCATCATCAATTCGTAGAACTCTCCGCGACGAATCTTAGCCTCTTCGCTATCAATCCATTTTACAGATTGGAGGATTACAAGAATCACACCGAGATTCAAGATAGTCTTAATCACTGTGATAATTCCTGAAGTATAGTACATGCCGCTGAATGCTTCTCCGCCATTTGTAGGGAGCAACCACATAGCGACTGTCATTACGCTAAAGCAAATCAATGCTAATGGGCTTGTGTATTCACGTGCCTTTGCACCACCGAATGTATCGAATAAAAACACAATCAGGAATACTACGAGTAGCATCAATTCTGAACCCATTGTTAAAAATTGTGAGTAGTCCATTTTTCTTTACTTTTACTATTATTCAATACATTATTTAGATAGCAGCTTGCTCAATCACGCGAATGATAGGAGCAAAACTTTGTTGAATTGTTTCGTTAATCCAGTTAGGGAAGCAACCGATACCTGCGATGCAAACAATCAATGTGATTGTAGAGAAACGTTCGTACCATGTCGCATCTGTCAACTGCAAGTGATGCTCATCTTGTACAGGGCCAAGGAGAATCTTACCCACAACGCGCAAGATGTAGACAGCTGTCACTACGATTGCACTTGTTCCGGCGATTACGAATGCACGGTGGAAGAGGTCTGTGTGTTGGAACGAACCGAAGAAGATAGTCATTTCGGCAACGAAACCTGAGAGACCTGGCAAACCGAGTGATGCGAAACCGGCAATCATGTAGCAGACACCAAGATAAGGCATAATCTTCATGAGACCACCCATCTCGCGGATGTCACGAGTGTGAGTTCTACCATAAATCATACCGATCAAGGCGAAGAACAATGCTGTCATGAGACCGTGTGAAAGCATTTGAAGGATAGCACCGGTCATCGCAGTTGTGTTCAACATCAAAATTGCAAACAACACCATACCACAGTGAGAAACTGATGAGTAAGCATTGATATATTTCAAGTCTGTCTGAACACAAGCTGAGAATGCTCCGTATACAACACTAATACCTGTCAAGATGATGAAAACCCATGCCAATTCGTTTGCAGCTTCAGGCAACAAGAAGATTGAGATACGGAAGCAACCGTAACCACCAAGCTTCATCAATACGCCGGCGTGCAACATTGACACCGCTGTCGGAGCACATGCGTGACCGTCAGGACTCCATGTGTGGAATGGGAACATTGCGCCAAGCACACCGAAACCTACGAATGTCAATGGGAAAAGATACATCTGCCAGCTACGGTCGATTGCACCATTTTGTGCAATTTCCAAGATGTTCCATGTGAGTGGAGCACCTTCCGGAGCTGAGTGCCAGTAGATACCGAGCAAACCAAGCATCAAGAATGCAGAGCCACCCATAAGCATGAGGGTTAGCTTCATTGCTGAGTATTCCTTGCGACCTGTACCCCAAACACCAATCAAAAGATACATCGGAATCAATGCTACCTCATAGAACATGAACATTGTGAACATGTCGATTGAGATGAAGAAGCCGAATACACCCATTGAAAGAAGTGCAAACCAAAGGAAGAAGTTCTTTGGAAGTGGATCAATTTTCCAAGATGCGAATGTACCGGCAAATACGATGATAGCAGAAAGCATAATCATCAATACTGAGATACCGTCCACACCGAGAGCCAACTTAATGTTGAGTGGTGTATACCAATCCCATGATGCCATATAGAGCATTGGGTCTGTATTACCTGCAGCACGAAGTGCTAAGAAATCAACACAAAGATAAACTGATAATCCCAACAATATTGTTGACAACACTGTCATCACAGTACGAATCTGATTCATATTGCGACACAATGCCAACCCTGCTAACATTAGCAAAGGTATTATCACAAAGTAGATCAATATATTTTCAAGTATCATAATCTATAATTTTTTAATGTCGCATTATCAATTAGATTACCATCATCCAAACTACCAATCCGAGAAGGATAGCACCCGCGAAGTACCACAATACATAAGTTTGGATGCTTCCGCTTTGCAAGCCACGGATTGCATAAGACACCTTCTGTGTAACCTTTGCAAACATATCCATAGTGCCATCAATGATGTGACGGTCAAACCATGCGATAGACTTACAGATAATGTTGAAGATAATCTTATGAGTTACAAACATGTAGATTTCATCCCAGTAGAAACGACGGTTGGCTGCAGTCCAAAGCCACTTAACGCTATTGGCCATCTTAGCAGGAACATCATTTTTCTTACGATAGAGAACTGTTGCCAATGCAATTGCAACTACTGCTACAATAATACTTGTGATAGCTACCGACATCTTCAAGTGGATATCGTAAGGCTCACCATTCCATGTCACGAAGTGACCGAAAGGAATGAAACCTGACACACAAGATACGACTGCAAGTATAATCAATGGCAATGACATTGTCCATGATGAATCGTGTGGTTTGTGATCCTTATAGTGAGGATTTTCTTCCCACCAGAAGATCATGTAGTAAAGACGGAACATGTAGAATGCTGTCAAACCTGCTACCATTGTCATCCATACACCAAGGAACATGCTGTTGTCATACATAGCTGTCAACATTTCGTCCTTAGAGAAGAAACCTGAGAATGGAGGGATACCTGCGATTGCAAGACAGCCGATAAGGAATGTCCAGTGTGTGATAGGCATATACTTACGCAAGCCACCCATGTCTGTGTAGTTGTTAGAGTGAACTGCGTGGATCAATGCACCTGCACCGAGGAACAAGAGAGCCTTGAACATCGCGTGTGTAAACAAGTGGAACATACCTGACATGTAACCGAGACCTTCGTGGAGTTCAGGACGAGCTGCACCGATTGAAACCATCATGAATGCAATCTGTGAGATAGTAGAGAACGCAAGCACACGCTTGATATCGATTTGTGCACATGCCACTACTGCTGCATAGAATGCAGTGATTGCACCGATGATAACGATGAAGTCCATAGATGCTTCGTCGAGACAATACACTGGGAACATACGAGCGATCAAGTACACACCGGCAACGACCATTGTCGCAGCGTGGATGAGTGCTGACACCGGAGTAGGACCTTCCATCGCATCAGGCAACCAGATGTGGAGTGGCATCATCGCTGATTTACCCATACCACCCATGAAGATCAAACACAATGCCCATGTCACAACTGAGCAACCCATGAATGTGCCGCCAGCTGACAATGTTGAGATTGTAGTGCCTGGATTTGATGTCAATTCTACGAAGTTGAATGTATCAGTGAAGAATGACAAAAGCAAGATACCGATCAAGAAACCGAGGTCGGCGAAACGTGTTACGATAAATGCCTTCTTAGATGCTGCAACTGCTGATGGCAATGTGTAGAAGAAGCCAATCAAGAGGTAAGACGATACACCCACAAGCTCCCAGAAGATATACATTTGGAAGATGTTGGTTGCTACGACAAGACCGAGCATTGAGAAGGTAAACAAAGAAAGGAACGCATAGTAGCGTTGGAAACCCTTTTCTCCGTGCATATAGCCCAAGCTATACAAGTGTACGAAGAAAGAGATTGTAGTGATAACTACGAGCATCAACGCTGAGATTGGGTCCAAAAGGAAACCAAGCTGAACAATCAATGTCGGAGTAAATGCCAACCAATCATAGTTGAACACTTCAAATTGCTGACGCACACCTTCTGCTGTGACAAAATCAGGATTGCCACTGAAGAAATATGTGAATGCGACAGTGTAAGCCAAAATCGCAGTGATACCCATACCGATAGTACCGAGCGTACCTGCCAATTTGTGGCTCATCTTCATACCACAAAGTCCTAAGATAAGGAACATTGTGATCGGAAGAACCAAAATCAAAAGAGGTAATGTCATGTCCATATCTTAGAATTTCATTTTATTGATTTCACGAATATCAACACTCTTCACTGCGCGGAAAATGTTGATGATAATTGCGATTGCCAAGGCTGTTTCAGCAGCTGCAATACCGATTGCAAACATTGTGAAGAACATACCTTCCATTTGACCAGGGAAGAGGAATCTGTTGAACACAACGAAATTGATATCAACGGCGTTGAGCATCAACTCCAATGAAATCAAAATAGCAATCAAGTTCTTACGAGTAATGAACCCATAAACACCACAAGCAAACATAATCAAGCTTGGGATCAAATACATCATTATTGTCAAATCCATATCCGATTATCTTTTACGGGCAACTACGATGCTACCGATTATACATGCTAATAACAACACACTGATTGCTTCAAAAGGCAAGAGATATTGGAATTTCTCTGTTCCCATCAAAGCTTGACCAATCTTGTGCATGGTGATTTCGTTTTCAGAGGTCATGAAGTTGCTCAATGATTCGCAAGTGAATCCTGAGAAACTGAACAATGCGTAAGCGATAACCCCTACTCCACAGAGAGCCGCTGCGATACCCATAAACTTACGGTGAGAGCTGAGCTTTTCCGACTTGTCATTAGGCTGTGCAGTCAACAGAATGGAGAATACGAAGAGTACCAAGATACCACCTGCATAAACTGCTATCTGTACTGCCCCGAGAAATTCATATCCCAATTGGAAGTAAAGAATAGCTGTACCAATAAGTACAAACAACAGGTAGGTAGCCGAGCGCAAGATTTTACGTGATGTAACCGCCATTACAGAAAAGATTGTAATGAT
>JAEIGA010005813.1_pt1 | contig 18787 bp, 13 predicted proteins | sample 9270691 | NCBI WGS metagenome assembly JAEIGA01 (sample SAMN17057246, study PRJNA624740) | gut metagenome | biome: biome; isolation source: fecal sample | host: Bos grunniens | place: China: Xizang | collected 2019 | reverse complement strand
ATCTTGCCAGTATTGGTAAATGAAATGGGTGAACAATATCCAGAATTGAAAGCTCAACAAGAACTCGTCGCTAAGGTTATCCGCGAAGAAGAAGCATCATTCTTGAGAACATTGTCACAAGGTATCAGACGTTTCGAGTCATACGTTGAACAAAACCCAGAATCAAAAGTCATCGACGGCGCTTTCGCTTTCGAATTGTTCGACACTTACGGTTTCCCTGTTGACTTGACAAACCTCATGGCTGAAGAAAAAGGTCTTACAGTCGATATGGAAGGTTTCAAGAAAAACCTCGAAGAACAAAAGAACCGCTCTCGTAAAGCTGCTGAGAAATCTTCAGGCGACTGGATTGTTGTTGTTGAAGACGACAAGGCAACAGAGTTCAAAGGTTATAGCGAAATAACAACAACTTCTAAAATCATGCGTTACAGAGAAGTCGTTGCTAAGAACAAGAAACATTATGAAATCGTTTTAGACCAAACTCCTTTCTACGCAGAGATGGGTGGTCAAGTCGGTGACGTCGGTACTCTCACATCAGAAAACGAAGTCGTTAAGGTTTTGAACACAGTTAAAGAAAATGACCTTATCATCCATATCACTGATATGATTCCTCAAGAACCTGAGGCTGACTTCGTTGCTGCTATCGACGTTAAGAGAAGAAGAAGAATCGAAGCTAACCACACAACAACTCACCTCATGCACGCTGCATTGCGTCAAGTTTTAGGTGCTCACGTTGAACAAAAGGGTTCTTTGGTTAATGACGAACGTTTACGTTTCGACTTCAGCCATTTCTCAAAGATGACAGAAGAAGAAATCAAACAAGTTGAACGTATCGTCAACGAAAAGATTAGAGAAGACATTTTAAACAATACATTCGAAAACGTTCCTATCGAAGAAGCTAAGAACATGGGCGCTATGGCCTTGTTCGGCGAAAAATACGGCGATCATGTAAGAGTCGTTGCTTTCGATAAGGAATATTCAGTTGAGCTTTGCGGTGGTACACACATCGCTTCAACAGGTCGCATCGGTTCATTCAAGATTTTATCTGAAGGCGCTATCGCTGCTGGCGTACGTCGTATCGAAGCTGTCACAGGCGACGACGTGATGTGCTATTTGGACGCTCAATTGGAACAAATCGCTAAGATTAAGGAAATCGTCAAGACATCAGGCGACTTGATTAAGGCTATCGAAAACCTCAGCGCACAAAATCAGATGTTACAAAAGAAAGTTGAGCAGATGATGCAAGAGAAAGCTGTCGCTGAAGCACGTGGCATTTATAACACAGCAATCGATTTTGAAGGTCGCAAGATAGTCATCGCTCGCGTTGAAGCTGACGTCAACCAAATGAGAACTATCGCTACATCAGTGAAAGAACTCGATGCTGAAGCTATCCTTCTTATGGGCGGTATCTTCGAAGGCAAACCTGCATTATGCGTCATGATTCCTCAGTCACTCGTTGACGAACGCAAGTGGGATGCTGGCGCAATGATTAGAGAAGCTGCTAAGGAAATCCAAGGCGGCGGTGGTGGTCAGAAGACACTTGCTACAGCAGGCGGCAAGAACGTCGATGGCATCGACAAAGCAATGGAAATCTTGAAATCTAAAATTAACAATTGATAATTAACAATGTAGAGACGCGTCAACGTTACCATAAATAAACCACGTTGACACGTCTTAAACTCAGAATCTCAGAACCTTAGAATGAGGTTCTGAGATTTTTTTGTTATGTGAAAAATAATTCCATATTCCTTACTCCTCAATCCTAATTAATTTGTTACATTTGCAAGAAATATTATCATAATGAAGAAGACTGAACTTTTTGCAAAGTTGGAGTTCGTAGCGTTTTGTATAGAACAATATAAGCATAATACCAATAAAAAGGGTTGTAACGTTCAACGTTTGTTTGAAGAAAGTGGCGTTATTTCTTTTCTTGTTGAACATTATGAAATATTACATACACAAAGTGCAGAGTCGATTTATTATGAAATCACTGAATACCTTAAAAACCATAAAAAATGAAACTATATCATGGCAGTACGGAAATAGTTGTGAAACCTCAGATTATTGAACCCAATAGAGCATTGGATTTCGGAAAAGGTTTTTATACAACAACAGATATTATGCAGGCTCAGCGATGGGTTAAACTCAGAATCGGTAATAATGATTGTTCAATAGGATTTATAAATGTGTATGAATATAAACCGTCAAAAGAATTAAATGTTAGAACATTTCGTTCTGCTAATGATTCTTGGGTGGATTTTATTCATAATAATAGAACGTCTATAAATTATGAACATAATTATGACATCGTAAAAGGACCTGTGGCCAATGATAATGTTTATCTTAGTTTCAACTTATATGAGTCGGGTATTATAAGTAAGTCTGAATTAATTAAAAGGTTGAAGACATATAAACTTGTTGATCAAATCTTATTTCATACAGAAGTATCATTACAATGTCTTACTTTTATTGGTTATGAGGAGGTGAAATTATGAAACAGATCAAAATAAATCAAGATAACGTGTATCTGTTATTGCCGAATAAAGTAGCACAATTAGCCAATCGTCTTGTTGAGAATGGTTTTGCTTCTGATGAACTATCAGCTATTAAAATGGTTTATAACTCATCGGTATATGCTAAATTGGAGATTGAGCAAACTAAATATTGGTGGCTCGGACTTAATGCTTTATATGAAGAATTAATAGAAACGATGTAGAGATTTATTTAGTGGTTGAGTTATGATGTTATGAGTTTATTTAGTAAATAGGTTGTTAGTTGGTTACAATTGTGTAAAAAAAGATAGGTGAATAAAGCTGTTATGTGAGCTTGTTGCCTGTCTTTGTAGTGAAAATGTAAAAACAAAAGAGGCCATCTAAACTTGTTAGACGGTCTCTTTTTTTGTGTATATGTTAATTGTTATCTAGTACGAGAAATCTTGATAGATTTTTCTCCAGTTATCTTTTCAAAATTGCTACGTTCTGCATCTTCTCTTTCGCACCAGCTGAAGAATGTTGTCAAGACTTCGTCTTCTGTCTTGTTAAGATATTCACGTTCATGCCATCCGCCTTTGAATACGCTGTTATCTTTGCTTCTATAGCAGCCTTGAACGGTTGGAGTAATTACTACACCTGCATTCTTTGCATTCATATAAGTACTGCCACCGAATTTTACTTTGAATACCCAATCTCCATTTGCATCTTGTTCTAGCTGATCCAATGGAATATAAGGGATAAATACATTGAAGTCGTATGAGTCAGATGCACCTAGGACATCAACTTTTATCTCAAAACCGACTGCCCATGGAGATACTTCAGCTACAAGAGTACTGGTTAATGTCTGTTCTTTAAATTGGTATGAATAATCTACAACACCATTCATATTTCTCTTTCTATCGAGATATCTAAGTTTTACAGACATTGATGCGCCAGCATTTCCTTCTGAGATTTCCAATCTGATTTTATCTACATATTTATGGAAATATGGGTAAATGTTTGTTTTCACTTTTACACTTGGATTAGCGAGATATGAAGCCTCGAATTCAATAGGAACAGCTGCAGATGCATCTCCTGCTGTCATTTCATCACGAAGCTTAGATACGAATGTTTTAACATCATCGCTACTTGAAAAATCATAAACACCATTTCTATATCCAGCTGGTCCTCCAATGGTGAAAGCTGTAAACTTACAGTTGCTATTTCCGCCTGTAATAGCTCCTGATATGTCGTTGAATTTTACTTTCAATGCACTGTCATCTTCAGAAGAAACAGCTATATAAGCAATCTTTCCATAATGTACAGTGTCGATAATTGCTGCAGGATAAGCTCCGACGGCTTTTTTGAAAGATTCTAGATCAAATTGTGAAGTGAATAGATCTGAAGCTTTTTTGTATGTGTCGTCGAGAGAGATAGAATAAAGAATCTGTTTGAATTCAAAAATCTTAACACTCTTTGTATTAAGGCCTGCCTTTAAACTGAAATTGGAGTCCTTAAGGCTACCTCCTACACTTATACCGCAACCGTTTTCAAACGAACTTTCATTGATTGATGAAATGCTTGCAACAGCTAAATCCTTCATTTGTTGACTATACTTAGTAACAAAATCCATTCTCTTGTTGTTAAGGTTCTTTTCTGTTGGAATGACATTGTCAAATGAAGTCGTTAAATTTGAAGAAGGCAATGTTGTAATGAAATTTAAAGGCTTTCTTTCTTTTTCGTAAAGATTTATCTTGTTAGGTTTGTTGCTTCTAAATTGTTTGTCAACAATAACAATTGTGCCAGGATAATAATCTGTAGATGGAGCATTTGAACTGCTTCTTGGGAAGACGTATTCTGTTAAACCTTTTATTTCCTTACGTGTTCCTCTAAGGTATGCACCTGTATCTCCTGTAATAGGAACACAGATGTTATCAAGAGTTTTATAACCGTCTTCTAAAACAGGCATGCCGTGGTTGGCCATAAGCTGATCGATGGTGGTAGCAGTTTTATCTTTAGCCAAGATTTCCTGTTTTGTTTTGTTTTCTAATTCTTCTGGGGAATAGATTTTAGTGCGAGTTGTCTCTTTGGTGATAACTATTGGAATACAGAATTGTCCTTTTACACCGATGTTGCCTTGTTTGTATAGCTCGCTTCCGCTACCATCAATTTTACATTGAATTTTTGAAGCAGGGAACCATGATTGGATTTTGTTTTTATCAGGGTATGAAGACAAATCAAATTGAAGCCAATCTTTTCTTTCTTTATCTGTCTTATAGAAATCTTCATATTTGGCTTCGCTTGGTGTTGCTGCAAAAGCCCAGGTATATTTCTCTGTGCAAAGGTAATTGCCTTCTGTCCATTTCTTTTCACATTGATATGGTTTAAGTGCATCTATAGGAATAATACCTTTATATATACCAATACATACACCTTTTTTTCCATTACTTGTTACATAATCATCAGTCTGAATTCTATATGAGAGTGTCACTTGTGCTCCGCCATTCTTAAGTTTGGCAAGATTTGCAGTGATTCTAACATAAGCCTTATTTCCATGTTTGCCACCTGTATAAACATCACCATCATGATTTGTTCCTGCATGGTTTATGACAGTATAACCATTTGTGTTTCCCAAAACTTCAAAGTCATGGTAAACGTTAATTTTTGTTACAGTTTTACTCATAATATTTTTTAAATTTAGGTTGTTAAATCTCCATATCTTTCATATCTATAATTAGGTCTATTTAACCATTAGTAGTTTCTATATTTAAGGTGGGTTCTATTTATTATCAATTTTCCTACATCAATGGATAGAACCCATTTTTTCCACATCAGTAGTTTGATTTATTTCTTAAAAAACTCTCCCGATAAATTCGTCAATCGAACAATTTACCGAGACACGCATTCTATGAACTTGTTTTTCCCTAGAATTTGTATGTCGTTTTTAACATTCTCCATACCTTTATTTTAGTTCTACAAAGTTTATATTTTTATTTCTAATTTCCCAACTTTTTTAAAAATATTTTTAATAAAGTTTTTTTTGGGGGTAAGTGATTGATATATAATCAGTTGTATTTTATAAACTCAGGGCGATACTTTTTTATCTGCACCAGTCTTTGAAGAAAAAGCACTTTCAGCTCAAACAAACTTATTCCGCTTCTCTTCTGATATTTCATATATTGTTCAATTTTCTTACAAATATAACAAAAATATCAATATAATTGAATGATTGTCAATATTTTAATTTATAGAAGTCCCCTTAATTTATTGATATTTCAATTGATAACGTTAATCATTAACGGGTGTTAATGCATTAACTATTCAAATTGCAAATATTATTATTATATCCAAATTTTTATCTGCTTTTTTTAAACTTTTTTTAAAAACTTTTTACATTATGTTATTATAAATATATGTTTCAATAAATAAAAAAAGTGATGATTATTGTCCTAGACATAAATCATCACTTTTTTGAATTGTTTTCAGATGTAATTATTTAATCATGATGTGTTTTACGCTGATGCCGTTTTCTGTTACTATGCGTATCATATAAACTCCGGCATTGTATTGTGTCATATCGATTGTTTCATTGTCTGAATCAACGTCTTGGCTGAAGACAGTCTGACCTAAAGCATTGATGATGCTGATATTTGTCATTGACTTAGCTGTGACGTTCAAATTGCCATTTGTTGGATTAGGGTAAACTGTAGCTTCTGTATTTGTGTTTTCCTCTATGCCAACGCTTACGTTGACAGTGAATTCAGTTGAGCCTTCGCAGCCGTTTGCTGTACCAACAACTGAATATGTAGTTGTTTCTGTTGGAGCCACTGTTATAGAAGCTGTCGTCTCGCCTGTTGACCATAAGTAGGTGTCGGCACCGCTCGCACTCAGAGTGACGCTCTCTCCAGGTTCAATCTGCTCGCTTCCTTCTATTATTACCACAGGATTTTCATATACTATAAGAGTTAAATTATAGATGATGCCGTTATATGTGCTTTGTTCGTTGTATGTGCCAGCTTCTGCTTCTATGAATTCGAATCCGTATTCGGTGTAGTCTTCTCCTTCGCATATCTCTGCCTCTATGTTTTCTATGACGACTTCGTCTGATATTATCGACAATATATGTTCGGCTTTAGGTCCAATATCACCTGTTTTATCTAATATGACATCGCCATTGGCATTGAGTATTCTATAATAACCTTCACCATATGTGCTGCAGAAGCCATCGCCGTAACTGTCTGTTATCACAAATTTTGTGCAATCGCCAGCATTGACATTTACTGTATGCTCGTGCAATAATATTCCATTGCTGTTTAATTTGCTATATGGACCTCCAGATGCTATGACAGAGTTATCTGGACCATAGAGACTCCATGATATTTCATCACCGTATTTGTCTTGTGCTACTTCTATAGTGATTTCTTCTTCCAAACCGTTTATTTCTATGTCAAACCAGCCATCGTTGGTAATAACTTCAGTTGCTGATTCTTCAAAGTCTTCATTATTGACTTTCACTATCTCAACCATAACATCATTGTCACCTTCTGAAAGTTCTATTTCAATGTCGATATTCATTTCCTGTCCAGCAGGAATATTGCCAGTCCATGAGTGTTGGATGGCATTTCCGTCATTCACTGTTGACTCGAATTGCAATGATGAAATAGCATTGGTGCCAACATTTTCTACAGCTAAAGTGATTGCTTTTTCATTTGAGCATGAGAAGTTTTCTGATGGCATTATCTTTTTAATTCTAGCGTAATTGGCTTCTGAAGTGCCTTCTATTACACATTCTAATTCCGCAACGTTAAGTATAGGACGTGAAGCTTTGTTTGCATCGATTGAATTGCCTGTGACGAAGACTATGAAATGAATATTGTTCAAATCGACGTCAACGCCATTAGGATTTCCTATAACATCAGGAATTTGATATGTGAATTCTAATGGTATGTAAGAACCGGCAGTAGTAGGAGAGAGCTCTGTGCCAGATGTAGGTGTGATTGCATCGCGGAACGAATGCATGTGGCAGTATTCTCCGTTAACATATTGTGAAGGATTTGTGTTGCCGTTTGACTGTGGTCCCCAGATGCTGTCTTGCAACATGATTATGTTGTATTGGTTGATATCCCATTCGCTGCTTGAGGTGTAATAGAATTCAACTTCGAAAGTTGCAGTACGTGTAGCTCTATTGATGACAACTTTACCGCCGATATTGCATTCTGCAGTTTGAGCGAGTTGTTCGTTTGTATAGTTTTCCCACAAGTTTCTTGCGAGTCCATTATCGGTAGTGCGGTTCACGAGACCTGCAGGATAACCTGATATTGTGAAACTGTTATGTATGTCATTGCCATCATCAGTATTGAAGTTAGGGTAAGCTGTTGGTGCATAACTTCCCACATGAATACTCGATACCCAAACCTTGCCAGGATTGTCAGCAGCTATTTCATTTGCAATCCTATGTCCATCGGGACAGTAGCCGCAGTTTATTCCACCGAAGTGTTCGATTAGAACGCCTCTTGTTTGGGGTTGTGTTGAAACATATTCTTGAGCAATCATGTTAACGCTCAGGAAAAAAACAACAATTAAAGTTGTAAATAATTTTCTCATTGTATGTTTTATAAATTACGAATATAGTTTTATATAACTTATTCTAAAGTAATTCTAGAGTTCTGAAGTTCTGGAATTCAAAAATTCCACGAGTTTTTGTGTTGCTCTTCCTCTGTGAGAAATTTGGTTTTTCACTTCCATCGACATCTCTGCGAAAGTCTGTTCGAATCCGTCTGGCAAGAAGATAGGGTCATATCCGAAGCCTTTTTCTCCGTGTTGTTCTTTTGTGATGACGCCTTCTACTTTTCCTTCGAAGAAATATTGTTCTCCGTTGATGTTAAGAGCGATTACTGTTCTGAAGCGAGCCTTGCGATTTTCAATGCCTTTTAGCGCTTCTAAAAGCTTATTAACATTATCTTGGTATGAGCATCCTTCGCCAGCGTAGCGGGCAGAATAAACGCCAGGAGCACCGTCGAGAGCGTCTACTTCTAATCCAGTATCATCAGCGAAACAATCAATATGGAAGTTGTTTGTCACAAAGTCTGCTTTGATCTTTGCGTTGCCATCTAAAGTGTCGGCATCTTCAACAATTTCTTCATGACAATTGATGTCGGTAAGACCGATAATATCAAAGTTCTTTATAATAGCACGGAGCTCTTCTAACTTATGAGCATTGTGTGTTGCAAATACTAATTTTTTCATATTTTTTAGTCAACGGACAACAGACTACAGTCAACAGTCATTGTCCAATTTTTATGTTAATATTTTTATTAATTCTATTTTTATCCTTAGCTTTTAGCCTTTAATCTTTAATCTTTAATCTTTGGTCTTTAGCCTTTAGTCTTTCAAAGACTCCAGTCGATGGGTTTAATATTATTATTTATAAGGTATTCGTTGGTCTTTGAGAAATGTTTACATCCGAAGAATCCTCGTGAGGCAGATAGAGGAGAAGGGTGAACTGTTTTTAGTATAAGGTGTTTGCTATGGTCGATGAGGTTTTCTTTAGCGATAGCGTAGTTGCCCCAAAGAATGAATACGAGGTTTTGTTTCTTGTCGGATAGGGCTTTGATGGCGGCATCAGTGAAGCGCTGCCATCCGATTTTGGCGTGTGATGCCGCCATATTGGCTCTTACGGTAAGTGAGGCGTTGAGCAGAAGTACTCCTTCTTTAGCCCATTTCTCCAAGTTGCCATTAATAGAAATAGGTATACCTAAATCTTGATTTAATTCTTTGAAAATATTGAGAAGACTTGGTGGTCTCTGAATTCCATCTGGCACAGAGAAAGCCAAGCCATGTGCTTGTCCTATGTTATGATATGGGTCTTGTCCTAATATCACTACTTTTACATCATCGAAGGGAGTGAGGTTAAAAGCATTGAAGATAAGAGGTGCTGGAGGATAAACAACAAATTGTTTTTTCTCTTCAATGAGAAATGATTTGATATCAGCAAAATATGAAGATTCGAATTCGTTTTTCAAAGCTTCATACCACTTTTCTTCGATAATAGGTTTTTTAGATATATTCATTAAAAAATTAATTTAATAATGTACAAATATCGGCAAAAATTCGTTTATTTTGCATAACGAATTTGAAATAAAATTAATTCTTAAAAATAATGAAAAAAATATTGTATTTATTAGTTGTCACCTTCATCTTAGGTATAGCTTTAACATCATGTCATCAAAGTAAACCATGTCCTGCTTATAATAATTATAAGTATTATCAGAAGGAAAGTGCATTCTAAAAGATTTATTTTTTTTTAGTTTGTTAAAATGAAATAAAAAAAAGAGCATCAATTTGATGCTCTTTTTCTGTTATGTTGAGGTTTGATTAGTAAACCAAAATCTTAGCTGTTTCAACTTTTTCACCAGCTTGTACTCTGATGATGTAAGCGCCTGATGTGAGGTTTTCAACATTGAAGCTAGCTTTGTGTGAACCTTGGCCATAGTTGCCTAATACTTGGTTCATCAACATGCGACCTGACAAGTCATAGATTTGATATGAAACTTGTGCTGATTTTTCGATGCTGAAGCTGATTGTTGCATCGCTAACGATTGGGTTAGGATAGATGCTCATGTCAGATGTGTTAGCAACGATATTTTCTTCAACATTGATTTCGCTATTTTCAACTTTGTATGAATCGCATTTGTATAAACCTCTACCGTATGTAGCGATGTAGATAACGCCTTCATTGAAGATACCAGGATATTCTGTTGTTACAACATCACCAACTTCGTCAACGAGGTGGATGTATTTGTTATCGTGGTTAGCTAATATTTGTTGTTTGATATCCATTACAGGGATGTTAGCGATAACTGCATCTTGTGTCCATGTTGACATATTATCTGATGTGTAGATACCGTTTTCTGTACCGAGGATAACTTTACCTGTAGTTTTTTCAATGATGCTTGAGTAAACTGGCATTGCTGGTAAGTTACCTTGTTTTGATGTGAATGATGCACCACCATTTGTTGAGTAGTATACATAATCTGTATTACCATAGTTACCTAATGTAACAACAATGTTGTCTGAATTTTCAGGATCGATAGCGATGCTTGTGATAGCGCGGCCTTCGAATGCTGTTGCATCTAATTCTGTTGATGGGATAGCTGATGTTTTGATTGTAGCAACTTTAATTGTATCGCTCCAAACATCGTTTTTATCTTTAGCTGTAGAAACTAAGTAGTAGTTTGAACTGAGGCTTAAGTCTTCCCATGTTTTTAATTGATATGTTGTATAAAGTTCTTCTGCACTTTGAAGTTCGTTAACGATAGCTTCTAAGCCCATGCTTTCGTATTGAGCTTCTGTGTATAAGTTGTAGTTAAAACCACCAACATATTTATTAGGAGTTACTCTTGTTTTAACGAATGTTCCGCCCAATGCTTCTACTTTGATTGTTGTTTCAGCGATTGAGTCACTAAGTGAGCTTGTTGATGGGATATCTGTTAAACCTAAAGCAAGTTCGCTTGTTACAGCATTTGATAAACTTTCGTATTTGTAAATATTACCTTCAATAGTACCAACGTAAGCAACATCGCCGTCAGCTGAAATTGATAATGCGTTAGGAATACCAGTGATTGTACCAACTTTCCACCAGTCAACTAATTTGTCGAACATTAAAGCGTCTCTTGTCATATATACAGCACCTTCAACTGCTACCATGAATGTAGAAGAGATGATGTCTTGTACTTCGATTGAATCGCCAACTACTAATGTTTCTGAAAGTTTATATTCGAATGGGTAATCTGAGTTGTTACTCTTAATTAAAACTGTTGAACCAGCTGGAGCATCGATTGTATCTCTGTTGATATATTTTGCTGTGAGAGGTGATTTTGTGTCGTTATAGTTTTCAAACAATGCGATAGGTGTTCTGAAAGCGTTGCTGTTTGAAATGTATGCTGATGATTCTGTTGCTGAGTATGAGAAGTTTTCTTTGTCATAGTCAACACCTGCAGTTTGTGTTCTGAAGATTGGAGTACCAATGCTATAACCACCAGTTACTGTAACGTACATTGCGTTAGGGTTGATTGTTGACATTGCGCAAGGACCTGCAGCTTTTGTGAAGTCGAATGCACCATATGTTTCAGCAGCATTTGTTGTTGCGTTGTCGTTAGGGAAGATTGCATTACCTGCTTGTGTTTCAGCATTGATTGTAGCGTCGCCAATAACGTGGATTGTACCGTGGTCAAGGCTAGCTCCAATACTTGCATTGTTGTCTTTACCTGTGAAAGCTACGCTGAACATTCTTGCTACTGATGTGTGGTTTTCAGCGTCGATCATATAACGGTTCATACCTTCGAATTGATAACCTGCTGCTGCGCTGCATGTGCCTTTGAATACACCACCTTCGCTACCAACGAAGAATTCGTTAACGTTATTAGGATTGAAAACGATGCTTTGAATACCTGAGTGGATGTATGTATAGTTGTAGTATGATACACCGCTTGATTGAGCAACTTGGAATGCGTTGCCGTTTGATAAGCATTCTAATCTGTAGATGCCATCACCGAATTGGTCTTGCATTACCCATAAGTTGAGACCACCGATTAAAAGTTTTCTTGGGTCGTTAGGATAAACTGCGATAGCATTGTCTAATAAACCACGTGAACCGAAGATGTCATAAATTGTGGTTGATGTATAAGCTGTTTGCCATGTTGCGCCATGGTCACTTGTCATATAGATGTTACCTGTTCCGTATGTTGATGTGAGGTAAGCAACATAAATGATATTGTGATCTGATGGAGCTGCAGCTAACATTTTATAATTGTCATCTTTTGGTAACATGTTTTCTTCACCTGTTGTAACGATTTCAAAACCGTTAGCTGTTGACATATAAACGTCAGAACCTACAACAGCGATGATGTCACCGTCTGCACATGTTTCAACTGAGTGAGCTTCACCTTCGATTAATGTTGTCCATCCGTTGTCGTAACATTTGACACCTTCATTTGTAGCAGCGTAAACTTTGTTGCCGTAAACTGCTAAATCATTAACGAATGTTGATGTGCTTTCAATTTGTGTTAATGTTTCACCTTCTAATTTGTAAATACCACTGCCGATGAAGCTGTTTTCGTAGTTGAGGTCTGAAAGACCGTTTTGGTTGTGTGCGCCACGACCATCACCTGTACCTACGTAAATTGTACCATCTTCAGTTTGTGCTATGCAGCTAACCATTAAGTTTGTGCCGATAGTTTTCCATGTGATACCACCATTGACTGATTTGAAGATACCACCACCCATTGTGCCAATGTAGATTGTTTTGTTTGTAGCATCTTGATTGTCATAAACAATAGCTCTTGTTAATGAACCATAGTTGTCTGGTCCTAATGATGTCCAGTTTAATTCACCATCTCTTGATTGTGAACCTTTTGTAGCATCAAGTAACCATGCTGGGTCAATTAAACCAGTCTCTTGGTTAGCGCGAATGCTCTTCATAAATGATTGTGCAGTTGGTTGCATAACAGTTCTTGGAGAGTATTTTCCAGAATTGTCGTTTGCATTAACTACAAAACTTGTTTGCGCTAAGATAATGATTGTCAAAAGCAAACTAATTGGTAAAAATCTTTTTTTCATATCGCCTAATTTAGATATTTATTACTAATATATAATTCACCTTTTAAGGGTGCTAAATTACTATAATTTTTGAATACACGCAAGTTATTTTTATAAAAAAAACATTAATTTTTTCTTATAAATAGAAATGCTTCTTGTTGTAATTGTAATAATCAAAATATCAAACGTTTTTTTAGTATTTGATGGTTGTTGATGTTGGTAACCAACCGATACTTCCGTTTGCAATTTTTATCTTGTCCCAATTGTCAGTATGGTCTAATATTTTCACTTTGGATCCTTCATGTAATACAAACAAATCAACGCTTGATGATGATGGAGAACTTTTAACAGTAATGGTAGGTGTTATTACTATGCCTTCATCCTGGCTTTTAATATAGTTTGATTTCTTGATAGTAATGCTAAATGAGCATATCGACATTATTATCATCATTAACCCAATAAAAAACATGCTTTTCTTTAGCCCTCTTGTTTTTGCTGTAAAATAGAAATACAAACATATCAGTAATAATCCGAAAACAATTAATGTAATTACCGACCATGTGTTTATACTAAAAGTGTTGCTGATGTTTTTCCACCATGTTTTAACAAAGAATTCAGGAACGCTTTCTATTTTATCGCTGATGAATGCCTGTGCTATTTCTATATTGTGTTTTGTGTCTTCATTCTTTGGATCAAGCTTCAATGATTTTTCATAGTAATAAATAGCTAATGGATAGTTGCCTATTTTATAATAGGTGTTGCCTAGATTGTAAAATAAAGTCGCCGAAGAGTATCCTTTGTTGATGATGCTTTCGTAAACAACAGCAGCAGAGTCGTAGGCACTCTCATTATATAAGGTGTTGGCCTTCGCTAATAACTCCTCTGGCTTTTGTGCTTTTGTCTCGGTTGCCATGAAACTAATCATGACAAAAAATATTAGTCCTATTATGTATGTTCTGTTTTTCATGTCTGTTATTTTAAAAGTTTCTCGGCTTTTGTTATTAAATCAAATCCTTTTTGATATAATTCATCCATTTTTTTGCTTGGATCGCCAGGAGCAAATCTCGCAAATTCACAATTGTGCAATATGTCAATGAATTCATTTACAATATCTTCACTTACATTTTTGCTTAACATCATTTCCTTGACAGTGTCCATTGATAATTGTGAACGAACTATATTCAATTTATCAGAAATATATCCCCATAATGCTTGAGAAAATTCTTCGTAGAAGCCGTTTTGATTATTGCTCTTCAAATAGTTGGCTGCATTTAAAAGTCGTTTCTTTGCAACTTTTGTAGCTTGTTTGTTTCTGACTAAAACCTGATTTTTATTCAGTTTATTAATTTTGTTATTTATGATAATAGCAGCTACAAAAATTATTACCATTAAAACTAATATTATAATATATGCTGGTGACATAAAGAACATAACACCTGTGATGTTCAGCTTGTTGTCAGTAGTGTTAATGTGTTGAATGTCTTTGCCTAAATATTTGATGTCGGCTTGTCCTGGAGTATAGATAGCTCCGCTGCCTGGTGTGGAATCTCCTTTTTTAACTTGGATGTTATATGTGTCTGAACTTAATGTCTCATATTTTTTCAATGATGGGTTGAAATATGAGAATAATGTTTCCTTTAAATTAAAATCACCTGATACTCTTGGAATTATAATGTATTCAGCTTTCTTGCTTCCTGAAATTCCTAAAGCGTTGTCTTTTATTGATGATGTGATTTTTGGATCATAGACTTCAAAGTCAGGAGGGAAAACAGGTCTAGGTAATTCTAATAGTTCGATATTACCTTTTCCTGATACTGTTAATGTTAGTGTAAATGCTTCATTTACTTTAAGTTCGCTCTTGTCTATCTTTGATGTGAATGTGAATTGTCCTACTGCTCCTTTGAAACTATCTGGCTTGTTAGTTGTTGGCAGTGGCTCAACTTCAATTGTAATAGGCTGTGATTTAATATCTTTTCTAACATTTGTATATGATGTTCCTAATACATCTCCAAAGAAGTCTTCGAAAGGATCATAGCCTTGTGAGCGATTTCTCTGTTGTCTTATTTGTGCTATGCAATTGATATCTAATGGGTCTATTGTTAAATTTCCAGTCTTTTGTGGAAATAAAACAATTTCTTGAATAGTTGCAACATTATATTGCTGACCATCTCTCATGATTGATGACTGCTGCAAAGTTCCGTTGTTATCTGTCACGTCTTTTGTCCAGAATCCTGAATATGATGGAGCTTTTGAGACGGATAATTGTGAGATAGGTATAGTGTAATAAATTTTGTATGTGAGCATTATCTGTTCTCCAAGATATACTTTTTTCTTGTTAGGAATTGCTTCAAGGAAAACTTCTCTGCTTAAATCTTTTACTTGAGTGTTGGTATTGTTATAGTTGCCATTTGAATATGTGCTGCCGCTTGATGCAGTTACGTTTATTTCACATGGTTCACTTGTGATTTTCTTCTTGTCAACTGTTATTGAAGCTTGCGGAATTACGAAATTACCTTCTTTAATTGCTCGTAAATGAAAAGAATATGTCTGTATATTTGTCTTTGAAACAGAGCCATTTATTATCTGTACACTCGAACTTGTTGATTTGAAAGGTCCTCCAATGACTTCAAAATTATTGAAGTTTGGCGCTTTGAAATCTTTACCGTCGGCATTTAATTCATAAGAAACTTGGAATTGTTCGCCTACTGATACTTGTTTCTTGCATATTGTTTTAAATGAGACATCGGTCTGTGCTTCAAGATAATATGCTGCTGCAAATAAAAATGTTATTATATATAAGAGTTTCTTTTTCATTTTTTAAAATTTAATTTGCAAAAATAAGACCTTATTTAATATTACCAATCTTTTTCTGATTTTCTTTTTTGCATCATAGATGCTTTTTTCTCGTTCATTTCTTCCATTGTCTCTTTCTCTTGGTTCTCAAGAGCTTTCAACATTCTTTCAGCATCTTCTTTTGACATTTGTTGTTGCTGTTGTTGTTGCTGTTGTTGTTGCTGTTGTTGTTGATCTTGATCCTGCTGTTGCTCTTGTTGATCTTGATCTTGCTGTTGTTGCTGCTGATCTTGATTTTGTTGTTGTTCTTGATCCTGATTTTGTTGTTGTTGATCTTGATTCTGTTGTTGTTGCTGTTGCTGTTGAATCATTTTCCAGCGAGCATACTCCAAGTTGTATCTGAAGTCTTCGTCATCAGGATTTATTTTAAGAGCTTTTTTATATGATTCAAAGGCCTCTCCATATTTTTCTTGTGCCATAAAAGTGTTGCCTAGATTGTAATATGCATTAGCCTCAACTTCTTTTGAAGTGTTTCGTTCTGTCACGCCAGAAAATGCTTTTGATGCTTCTTCATAATTTTTTTGTTCATATAAAGCATCGCCCAAATTAAATTGTGCCTTTGGGCTATATTCTTTATCAAGTGATTTTCTGTAATTTACTTCTGCTTCTGAATAATTGCCATTCTTGAATTCTTTGTTTCCAAGTCTGATATGGCCTTTGTCTGTCTGGGCTTTTGAACTCAAACAAATAAATGCAAGCAGTATGCTTATACCTATCTTAATATTAATTGTTTTCATCTTTTGGCTCGAAAAAGTTGAATTTATTTTCCCAGTCTTTCTTTCCTGAAGAGATTAGGATTTCTATTATTAAAAGAATTATTGCAGCTCCTATAAACCATTGAAATTGATCTTCATAATCAGTAAACACTTTGGATTCAATTTCAGATTTTTCAGATTTGTTAATTTCATTGAATATTTCATCGAGGCCTACGTTTGAGTTGCTTGCTCTTCTGTATATGCCGTCGCCAATTTCTGCAATTTGTCGTAAGAGGTTGTCATCCAATTTGGTAATAACGATGTTTCCATCTCTGTCTTTTTTGTAACCTGTTCTTTTACCATATTGGTTATAGAGTGGGATTGGAGCACCTTCTTCAAGGCCCATACCGATTGTATAGATTTTAATTCCTAATTTCGCTGCTTCTTGTGCTGCTTTGATAGCGTCGCCGTTGACGTGGTCTTCACCATCTGAGATTATGACTATTGCCTTACTGTGCTCACTTGTTCCAAAAGACTTTACAGCCAAATTTATAGCAGCTCCTATTTCTGTGCCTTGTGAAGGAATCAGATTTGTATTAATTGTTGAAAGAAACATTTTTGCAGCAGCATAGTCTGTTGTTATAGGTAATTGTACATAAGCGTTACCGGCAAAGATGATGACGCCTATTCTGTCGCCATTTAGTTTGTTTATCAAGTTGTTAATGGCTTGTTTTGAGCGTTCGAGACGGTTAGGAGCAATGTCTTCTGCATTCATTGAATTTGAGATGTCAACGCAGAAATATAAGTCGATGCCTTCTCTTTTTACATCTTCCATCTTTGATCCTGTTTGAAGATTTGCAGCTGCGATGATGCCAAATATTATGACAAACAGGAATATAACGAATTTTGTGTTGCTTCTTGATTTTGATGCCAATGGCACGAGAAAACTTGCAAATTTAGAATCTGCAAATTTCTTGAATTGTCTTTTGTTCCAAATACGAATCAATATATATATGGCAATTAAAATTGGTATTGCCAAAAGCCAATATAAATATTCAGGATGTTCAAATCTTAAAATATGAGTTTCCATTTTTGTAAATTTAATCTGTTAATGATTTGAAAATCGTGTTTTTCAAAATAAATGACAATCCGAGCAAAATAAGTCCCCAGATTACGAAAGGATAAAACTCTTCGTGAAGTCTCTTATATTCACTAACTTCAATTTTGGAGCGTTCCATCTTGTCGATTTCGTCGTATATCTGTTGTAATTTTTCTTTTGACTCAGCACGGAAATATTTGCCACCTGTTTCGTTGGCAATTTGTTGTAACAATGGTTCGTTGATGTTTACTTCAACTTGTTGATATTTAATGCCTCCGAATGGTGTCTGTACAGGATATGGCGCTGTTCCTCTTGTGCCGGCACCGATAGTGTATACTCTGATGCCAAACAGTTTAGCCATTTCTGCTGCTGTAGAAGGGTCGATGGAACCAGCATTGTTGTCACCGTCTGTTAATAAGATGACGACTTTTGATATTGCTTCGCTGTCTTTTAATCTGCTTACGGCCGATGCCAACCCATCACCGATAGCAGTTCCGTCTTCAAGCATTCCACATTTCATGTCTTTTAACATATTGAGCATCATGCCATGATCGGTGGTAAGAGGCACTTGGGTGAATGTCTCTCCGCTGAATACTATCAATCCCATTCTGTCGCCAGGACGTCCTATGACGAAATCTGATGCTACAGCTTTAGATGCTTCTAATCTGTCTGGTTTTAAGTCGGCAGCCAACATACTACTGGAAATGTCCATCGCTAAAACGATGTCGATACCTTCAATGTTGACGTTTTGTTTCTTTGTGCTGCTTTGAGGACGAGCTAAAGCAATTATAAACAATGATAATGCTGCCATTTCTAACACGAAGACAATATGTCTAAGATATGATTTCCATGATCTTGGAAGTTTGCTGAAGAATCCAGTATCTGAAAAACGTACGTAAGCTTGTTGCTTGTTACAATTGAAAATGTACCATACAATAAAAAGAGGTATGATAATCAATCCAAAAAGGAAATGCGGAGATGCAAATTCTAACGAACTCATTTTGTTTCCTCCATTTCTTGGTTTTCAGTTGTTTCTTTTTCAAAATCGTATTTCTTTGCTTTGGCTTCTTCTGCCT
>JAEIGA010005812.1_pt1 | contig 18789 bp, 18 predicted proteins | sample 9270691 | NCBI WGS metagenome assembly JAEIGA01 (sample SAMN17057246, study PRJNA624740) | gut metagenome | biome: biome; isolation source: fecal sample | host: Bos grunniens | place: China: Xizang | collected 2019 | reverse complement strand
CTTAATAAATCTTTTTGCCACATTATTGCCGCGCTTTTACGAGGTACTCCGTAATATATTACCACCGCTCTTCGTTTTGGGAACACCCAAAACTCATCACTGAATCTTCAGTAAATGTGCGGGAACAACACAAAGTGTCAAATTGGAGATAAATCCCCAAAAAAAATATCGCGGGACAATCCCCGCGATATTTGTTTATACATAGTTTACTTAATGCGCTTCTAGCCAGTTGTTGCCGACTCCACAATCGGCGATCAAAGGCACGGTCAAATGCACCACATTTTGCATTTCGCTCACGACAATATCTTTGACTCTATCTACCTCATTCTGAGGGACATTAAAGTTCAACTCATCGTGTACTTGCATAATCATTTTAGTTTGCAATCCCTCTGCCTTCAAACGGTTGTTTATTGCCACCATCGCCATCTTAATGATATCCGCAGCTGTTCCTTGAATAGGCGAATTGACAGCATTTCGTTCGGCAAACGAACGAACCGTCGCATTATGTGATACGATATCTGGCAAGTAGCGTTTTCTGCCAAACAATGTAACGGCATACCCTTGCTGACGAGCTAACTCTTTTTGTTTTTCAATATAATCGATTACACCTGGGAATGCTGCAAAATAACCATCAATCAAGGCCTTTGCCTCAGAACGAGAGCAATCTAATTGCTGTGCCAAGCCAAAAGCAGAAATACCATAAATAATGCCAAAATTGGCCGTTTTGGCTTGACGGCGTTGTTCTTTTGTCACATCTTCTATGGCTACGCCGAAGATTTTTGCAGCTGTTGCAGCGTGCACATCTTGCCCAGAACAGAATGCCTCCACCATATGGGGATCTTGCGAAAAATGTGCCATAAGACGAAGTTCAATCTGCGAGTAATCTGCTGATAGGAACACACAACCTTCATCTGGAATAACCGCTTGACGAATGAGTTGTCCTCGCTCACTACGAATAGGCAAATTCTGCAAGTTCGGGTTAGAAGAAGATAGTCGTCCCGTAGCTGTGACCGTTTGATTATAGGTAGTATGAATCTTTCCTGTTGCCGGATTAATATAAGTTGGCAAAGCTGCAATATAGGTAGAAATCAGTTTCTTCAACTCGCGATACTCCAATATCATTCCTACCACTGCGTGCTTACCTTTCAATCCCAACAATATTTCCTCTGATGTAGAATACTGTCCCGTTTTAGATTTTTTGGCTTTGGCATCCAACTTCAACTGATCGAACAACACCTCGCCTACTTGTTTAGGCGAATTAACATTAAAAGTCGCACCCGCAGCTGTATATATCCCTTGCTCAAGATTAGCTAATTCCTTGCTAAGTTGCTCTTCGGCTCTTTTAAGCATCTCCACATCTACTCGCACACCCACTTGTTCCATCTCTGCAAGCACCCTAGCTAGTGGAAGTTCTACCTCATTGTACAAATTCCACAACGCCGAATCAGCCTTCAACACCTCCCATTGAATTGGTATAGCAGGATTATATGCGACCTCGGGGTTAAGCAAATAGCTTACCAAACGCCCCTCCAATGATTCTTGAGGTATTTGTTCATCTACGGCATCCTCTCTAGATGGTAACGAGGTGGTATCGGTCTCAAACTGAGCAAATAAGTCTAATGTAGCCTCTGGTTTCTTTGCTTTTTTGTTAGGAGTGGTTAGTGCCACTTTAGCCACCTCTGCGGGAGCTTGCTTCAACAACGAATTAAACTCTAGATCTCTATACAATGGTGCCAATTTATCCCAATCTTTTTCTTGACACACAAGCGCTTGCGCATCGAACTCAACAGGAACATCTGTCTTAATCGTTGCCAAGAAATACGAGAAACGAATATCCTCCACTTGCTCCTGTACCTTGCGTTGCAAAGCACCCTTCAATTGGTCGGTATTCGCAAGCAGATTTTCAATCGAACCAAACTGTTGTAAGAGTTGCACAGCCGTTTTCTCGCCCACACCCTTACAACCTGGGATATTATCGCTGCTATCACCCATCAGACCTAATAGGTCTATCACTTGCGACTGATGAGTTAAGCCATATTTCTCACACACTTCTTGTGGACCTAACTTTTCAAAGCCTCCCGTATGGCGAGGACGATACATCCAAACATTATCTGTCACTAACTGACCATAATCCTTGTCCGGTGTAGCCATATACACCTCAAAACCCTCCTTCTCTGCCTTATGCGCTAATGTTCCTATCACATCATCCGCCTCATAACCTGGCACATCTAGTACAGGGATATTCATCGCCTCCAGAAGTTGCTTAATACGAGGTACCGCCCAACGGATATCCTCTGGTGTCTCTTGTCGTTGTGCCTTGTATTGCTCATAGGCCTCGTGGCGGAAAGTAGGACCTGCAGGGTCAAACGCCACTGCCATATGACTAGGCTTTAAGCGTTTAATCAAATCCTCTAGAGTAACTACAAAACCAAAAATAGCAGAAGTATTCTCTCCGCGCGAATTCATTCGTGGCGCACGGATAAAAGCATAATACGCGCGATAAATCATCGCATATGCATCTATGAGAAGAAGAGTATTCATAATTAAGAATTAAGAATTATGAATTAAGAATTACCAAATAATAGGTGTTTGCCCGTGTTGCTGTAGGTAGGCATTGGCTTGAGAGAAATGTCCGCAGCCAATAAAACCACGGTAGGCACTTAGCGGACTTGGGTGTACTGCCTCTAATACCAGATGTTTGCGGCGGTCAATATACTGCCCTTTGCGTTGGGCATAACTCCCCCACAACATAAACACGATTCTTTCGCGTTTCTCATTCAGCGCCATAATAGCAGCATCTGTCAGCTCTTCCCATCCTTTACCTTGATGACTTCCTGCTTTATGTGCCTCTACTGTTAGAGTCGCATTTAACAACAAAACTCCCTGCTCTGCCCAATGGGTTAAATTGCCCGAGTTAGGTATGGGTTTACCCAAATCACGATTGAGTTCCTTGTATATATTGACCAGCGATGGTGGAGCAGGTACGCCATCTTGCACTGAGAAGCACAATCCATGCGCCTGATTAACATCGTGATAAGGATCTTGTCCTATAATAACCACCCTCACCTTGTCGAATGGGCAAAGGTCAAAAGCACGAAAAATTTGCCCAGCAGGCGGAAAACACTGTGTTGTACGATAAGCGTGGCGAACGAAGTCCGTCAGCAACTCGAAGTAAGGTTTATCAAACTCCGTTTGCAAGACCTCTCGCCAACTCTCATCAATACGAACTTGCATAGGGGAAAGTTCTAAAAGTTCTAAAGTCCTAAGAGTTCTAAATGTTAATCATTGAGGATTAACATAGCATCGCCATAGTCACCAAAGCGGTAACCCTCTTTTACTGCCTCCTTATATGCACGCATTACATGCTCTTGGCCACCAAAAGCTGCAACCATAATCAATTGTGTAGACATTGGCATATAGAAATTAACGAAGAAGGCATTAGCTACCGTAAAATCGTATGGAGGATAAATAAACTTATTGGTCCATCCTTCGTATGCTTTCAATTGTCCATTAGTACCAACTACATGTTCCAACGCACGCATAACCTCAGTACCTATCGCACAGATTCGTTTACTGCCTTCGTGAGCCTTATCTACCACCTGCACCAACTCGGCAGATATGCTAATCTGCTCACTCTCTACTTTATGTTTAGACAGGTCTTCTACCTCTACGGCTTTGAAGTTGCCCAATCCCATATGGGAGGTTAAAGTATATGTCTCTACACCTCTAATCTCAAGGCGCTTGAGCAGATTCTTTGAGAAGTGCAGTCCTGCAGCAGGAGCTGCTACTGCACCTATTTTCTTGGCAAAAATAGTTTGATAACGCTCTTCATCCATCTCATCTACTGGCAGATCGCTAAACACTTCCTCGTAGGCAGCAAGCGTCTCCTCATCCATCGGACGACGAATATATTTTGGCAATGGAGTTACACCCATTGCATACAAGTTCTCTACAAACTCATCGCTATCGTAATCGGTTAAGAAACGCAATGTTCGTCCACGAGATGTGGTATTATCAATAACCTCGGCTACGATAGTTGCATCCTCATCAAAAAACAATTTATTACCAATACGAATTTTACGAGCAGGGTCAACTAACACATCCCAATATCTATTCTCATGTTGCAATTCACGCAACAAGAACACCTCGATATTAGCCAAAGTCTTCTCCTTCTGCGCATATAAGCGGGCAGGGAAAACTTGTGTGTCATTGGCCACAAAAATATCTCCTTCGTCAAAATAAGATGCCAAATCATTAATCATCTTATGCTCTATCTCACCTGTCTTTGTATGAAGCACCATCAGACGAGCCTCATCACGAAAACGACTAGGAAACTGAGCGATTAATTCCTCTGGTAATTTGAATTTGTAATTACTTAATCTCATTATCTATCAAGTTTGTAAATTGTTCAAATGTTATACAATCCTCTACACGAACATCCCCCACTCTTGTTCTTCGCAGCGCTATCAAATGTGCACCACTTTGCAAACGCTGACCAATATCACGAGCCAAGGCTCTAATATATGTTCCCTTTGAGCAGACAATACGCAATTCTAACTGCATCTTATCCTCGTCAAAAGACAATATCTCTATTTCATCTATAACCAACAGTTTGGCTTTCAGCTCTACCTCTTCTCCTTGACGAGCCAATTTATAAGCACGCTTACCATCAACCTTAACAGCTGAAAACATAGGTGGTACTTGCCATTGTTCGCCTTCGAAAGTAGGTATCACCTCATCTATTAACGCCCGTGTGATATGCTCTGTGGGATATGTAGCATCAATCTCTTTCTCCAAATCAAAACTAGGAGTGGTGGCTCCAAGTTGTAGCATAGCCACATACTCTTTTTGATGTGCCTGCAGTTGGTCTATCAACTTGGTCTTTTTACCTGTGCACACCACTACTACTCCCGTAGCCAATGGGTCCAAGGTACCAGAATGACCGACCTTCAACTTCTTGACACCTAACTTTTTGCACAATAACCAGCGTGCCTTACCTACCACATCGAAACTAGTCCAACGATATGGTTTATCAAACGCTAATATCTCCCCCTCAACAAAGTCCATATACAATTGAGAATACACCTGCACACAAGCAGTAAATAGCAAAGTATATCAACTTCTGACGACGAACGATATTAATCATAAAGCGGCATGCTAAACATCCAGAGAGGAATGCTGCAACAAAACCCACCAACAGAGGCATAATACCTAGTGAACCAGCCACCACTTCGCCAGACAACACATCTAGCAATTCCAAGAAAGCTTCGCCTAAAATTGGTATCAACACCATTAAGAATGAGAACTTGGTCACACTTTCCTTCTTCACTCCACACAACAATCCAGTTGCTATGGTGGTACCACTTCTACTCAAACCAGGTAACACTGCCACTGCTTGGGCCAAACCGATAATAATCGCATCCTTATAGCCCACTTCGTGTCCTATACCAGCACGACGCTTGCTCAACCACTCGCTGAAGTATAATAAAACAGCCGTTACACACAAGCAAATACCTACAACAAGCAAACCACTACCAAACAAACCCTCTACTTGCTCTTTGAAGAACATACCCACTACAAACACAGGTATCATAGATACCAATATCATAGCAACATAATTCTTATCCTCATTCCATTTCGGAGTAGTAAATGTTCCTCTGAACAATTGTGCTACCTCTTTCCACAGAATAACAAGAGTTGACAGTACCGTAGCAGCATGTACTACGATGGCAAAAGTCAAATTCTCTTCACCAGATGTACCCAAGAGTGCTTGTCCTATCTCCAAATGTCCTGACGAAGAAACTGGTAAGAACTCTGTCAGTCCTTGCAGCAAGCCCAATATCAACGCTTCCCACCAACTCATTTCTTACGAGGCTTATAGAGTATTGCAACAATCATCACAATAAACCCAAAGAAGGATATCATTGGACCTACTGTTATACGACGAAAAGAAAATATATCTGGATTATATTTGGTCATACCACTAGGCTCACCTACCATTAAGGCAAAACCCACTACTATAACCAATACACTTATTGCAATTGCAATAGCGTTAGTTTTAGGCAAATTAAACTTCATACATTTTATTTGTTTTCATTCGGATATAGCGATTAGTAGCCGTCAATGAAGCAAAGAAAGTAATCAAGAAACCACTTACCAATACTACAGCAACCACACAACCTATCGTCAGTTTATTCAATGGGAACAGGTACAAACCATATTGGCTATAACAGTAATAATACACCAATGCCAACAAACCACATGCTACGATAGATGCTTCTAGACCAATCCACAGATTGCGGCGGATAAAGGGCCACTTAATCACCCATGGTGTAGCTCCTACCAAACGCATCGTATTAATCAAGAATCGCTTAGAATAGATCTGCAATTGTATCGTATTACCAATCAGTACCAATGCAATCACCAAAAGGGTCAGCGCTACCACTAACAACGCCAGGATGACATTGTTCAGGTTCTTTTCCAATGTATTGATGATATCAGCTTGATATACCACCTTATTCACATAAGGCAATGATGACAATCGTGCATCAATAGCTCTGATACTATCGTACTGAATATAGGATTCTTTCAATCTTAACTCATATGCATCGGTCAATGGGTTGTAACCCAAGAATTTCTCAGGATCCTCTCCTAAATGCTCAATATGCTCTTGTAATGCATCGGCTTTAGATACATACTTTGCTTCCAAAATATATGGCGAAATCTTCACTAGGTTACCCAGACGATCCACCTCTTCTTGGGTAGCATCCTCTTGCATAACCACGGTCAATACCACATTCTCACGCACATGGCGAACCAGTTCGCGGGCAGATAGCAACACTAGGCATTCCAAGCCAATCAAAAACAACACCAACGATACGGATATCGTGGTTGTAAAATACATATTAAAAAAACTACGACCTTTCATTATGGAACAAAGGGCGGTCTCACAACCGCCCTATTTGTATTAATTAGTATTCCCACAAGTTTTGTTCAGTCATAAGCAACTCATGTTCTATCTCTTGTTGCTCTTTCTGAATATCTTGATAATACTTCTTCTTTGCAGCCTCTAATGCTTTATCTTTCTCAGCAGGATCTGTTATTGCGCTTGCTTTATCCAACGCATCTTGATATGCTGCACCAGCTTTCTCAGGAACCATTCGGGAGAATTGGTTGTTATCACCCAAGATATAAGATGAGTACATCTTCTTATCAAAGAACTCTGCATAATTCATATTGCCCTCTTTGTCATTACTCAATGGAGTAACTGGTTGAGCTGCCAAGAATGGACGCAAAATCTCAAATGGAACCCAGAACAATACTTGCTTGTATACAGACTCTACAACAGTAGCATTTTGTGGCAAATCTTGTAGGTTACCTGCACACATAGGTGCAATTGCTACAATCTTAGTAAACAATCTAGAATAATGCTTATCATAGAACACAACCTCTTGAACGATGTATTTCAATACATTCTTTGCATAATTCTTATAAGGATAATTATTGAATACCAACTTATCTGTAGCTGCATCATACTTTAACACACTAGCATCCTCCTTCTCTTGATCAGACATCAAGTCCATATCATCCTGTGTAATATGGTTCAAGAATAATGAAGGTATATCTTGCTTTGGAATAATAGTTGACGCATTGAAGTATGGTTTCAAATCTGCTGCCTGACTAGATTTCTTATATATAGGCGCATCACCTTCAATTGCACGCAAAATTGTTCTAAACAAAGAAGCATACAAAGGATCATCAGCTACAACTGGTGTATACAACTGATAGTTTTGCTTCAAACGCAAATCTACTATACGATATACTACACGACTCCAAACAATATCATCTTTACGATGAATAATTTGAGGACGAGATTTCTCAATAGCGATAGTAGTTGGCATTGTAGTTGTTACCTCATTAGTGGCTACAACTCCAAGGTTAGGATCAAAGAATACCTCAAATGCCTCACCTGCCTCATACCAATTGCTTTGTGCGTTGCTTACTACACAACCTAGCAATGCTAGGATAATAATACTAATTTTTTTCATATGCTTTTACTTTATCTTAATTCTATTGGAAGGCTTCGCAGCTGAATCTCACGACCATCTGGACCCTTTGCTTTAATATTCATAATCGTAATCTGGTTACCTTGTTGAAGTTGTTTAATCTCGTTGATGGCACGCTGATTCATACGATCACCTTTCACAGAGATTGAAATACCTGATGGCAACTTCACATAGAAACTTACGATGTCAAACTTCGCTTGCACCAATCCATCTACACCATAAGAGGCTATTACTTTATTATTAGGATTAGTCATTGCGCGTAGTGATTGTTTCTCTGCATCAGAAGGTACACCATTCACCTCAAAATATGCATTTGGTGGAGGCAAGTTCTTGATTCGATAAGTGTGCGAACCCATCATTCGAGAACTATTGCCCATCTTAGCATATACCTCTATGGTCATTTTGTCTGGCGAATTGCTACCTGGTACAATAATCCAGTTATCACCACTTTTTGACACACTAGCTCCACTACATTTCACTTCAAGCAATTGATTGCTTACACCAGGAACAGAAATGGAGAATGGGTTCTTGTAACCACGATACATAATATTCAACTCTGTGTTGGAGATGGTTGCACTAGGTTCACCTACCATATATTCGCGTTCAAATGGCAAATATTGCATCTCACCTTTCTGATCTTTATAACCAATCTTACCAGTGATCTTCTGCTTACCTACTTTATTAGCTACAATCTCATAAATACCATTACCTGAAATCAACTTACCATTGACATAGTATTCTGGTGCTTGAGTTGAGTCAATCGCAGCCAATACAATCTGTGCACGGTACTTGTTACCTTGTACCACATAGTCAGAAGAAGGTATCACATATGCATTGAACTTATTAACACGCAAGTCCGATGCATCAGTTTGAGTCAGCAAGTAACGAACAGCACGACCTTCAATATGGCGAATATCACTTTGCAACTTAGTCAACACTGTGATACATGCACACATTGGCATCTCCATAAACAAGCTCTCTTCCCACGAAATAGAATCCCCACTGGTATTAACTCCGCGAGGAGTCACAAAGGTTTGACGCAACTCTTCGTCTACTGCTGGCGCATCACCCGTGATCTCTATCATATATTCACGATAGTCATTGATCGCTTGCTTTAGCTTAGCTGCATTACCCTCATTGATTGCATAGCGTTGAGGCACATTGGTGTCATCTTGTTTACCCAACTCACGCACTCTAGCATTAGCTTTACCTTTTTCGCCTTCTGCCTCAAAGACCATTGCATCTTTGAAACTTTGTACATAGTTGTAAAACTGATCCGAACTCTTCTTTATCTCCAAAGCCTTATCATACCATGACTGTACTTTCTCTGGATTTTGATCCAATGCAGCCTTGAACATGATATAGGTATCACGGTTAGCCTCATCCATAGTTTCAATAGTCGCATGTAGACTATCATCCACCTGAGCATAACCATTCAAGATGGCCGCACTGACATTGAGCGCCAACATGGCGGTCAACACCAGATACATCATACTAATCATTTTTTGTCTCGGTGTTTCCGGACAATTCTTTGCTCCACCCATAGTGTTACTTTATATTATATAAGGTATAATGCTTCACTATCAAAGTGCATTCAGCATATTACCATATACTTTATTCAAATCAGCTACTTGGTTTGCCAATTGTTTAGCACCAGCTGCATAAGCCTCTTGACTCTTCAATGCCTCTGCTGCTACATTATTCATATTTTGTACATTTGCAGTCAAAGCATCTACTTGAGCAGTTGCTGCCACAATCTTCTCATTTTGAGTCTTGTATGCTTCTACTTGCGCTTGCAATGTATTCAATTGCAATTCGTATACAGCGTTCAACTGTTGCAAACTTGCAGTTGCAGCATTTACTTGTGCTTCGCAAGCTTTGGTACCCTCTGACACTTTTTGCATACCCTCTGCTACTTGTGCATAGGTATCACCCAAGTGAGCACTCTTCTCTGCAATTGTGTTACCAGCCACGACAAATTTCTCTGCAGCTTGACCTGCTTCATCCAATTTGCTCACCAAACCTGTAGTTGCTGTAGCCACTGTACCAAGTTCGCTAAGTTGAGCAGCTGTTTTAGCCAAGTTCTCTACACCAGCTTTCAATGACTCTAGTTGTTTTGCATCCAATGCAGGAACAGCAGGAGTAGCCTCACCTGAAGGCGCACCACCACCTACTCCACCAAGCAATGTTGGGCAAGGGCGTTTCTTCATCTCTTCCAACACCTCTGGATCAGCACCATGGCCTACCAACTGAGGGAATACATTATTCCAGTGGAACTCTGTATGTGGTTTATCCAAGCATCCCAAAGCAAACAACAATGCCTCGATACCCATACCAATCATCAACATCGCACCAGCACCTGGGAAGTGCATAATCTTGAACAACGCACCAATAATTACCACAGATGCACCCAACGAGTATACGGCACCTACTACTTTTTTTCCTTGATACGATTCATACCAATGCATGAATCCTTTTTTCTCTTTCTCAGCCATCATCTTATCAATTATAATGTCCTCTATTTATCCATTACATCGCAGAACGAACGCAACGGAATCCAATATATGAGCGAGATTCAAATTGATACTCGTATGTACGAACACCGCATTGCAAGTAATAGCTAATATCCTTCCAGCTACCACCTTTAACCACTTTACGCTTCATCTCCACTGGATCTGCCTCACGAGCCATATAAGGATACTCTGGGTTCATATCGTGGATTTTCAAGTTAGATGAGTTAGTAGCCAAAGTTGATGTCCATTCTGCCACATTACCTGCCATATCATACAATCCGTACTCGTTTGGCAAGAATCCACCTACTGCCATTGTAGCAGAACCGGTATCATCAGAGTATGAACCACGATATGGTTTGAAGTTAGCCTTGAAGCAACCCTTTGCATCACGAGCATAGTTATTACCCCATGGATACATCGCAGCACGCTTACCACCACGAGCAGCAGCCTCCCACTCAGCCTCTGTTGGCAAACGATATGCGTGAGCCAATTCCTTAGCAACATCTGTCAACAAGGTTGAACGCCAATGACAGAACGCATGTGCTTGCTCCCATGTAACACCTACTACAGGATAATCTGAATATGCTGGCATACTGAAATAACCATGCAACAAAGACTCATTGAATGAGTTAGTGAAGTCACGCTCCCACACCGCTGTATCTGGATATACGCAAATCATCGCATTGGTCAACAAGTCATTAGGTTGAGTCAATGGACGCGTGATGGTGTTTTGAGTGATACCTGTTGTAGGGTCATATTGATATTCATCAACACGCACTTCAGCGTTAGCAGGATAGCGACCTTTTGCAACATTGAAACGGTTCTGTGGTTTCACAGCCTCATCCATATTCAACCAGCTATACTTATACACCAACATTTCGGTACGCAATGCATCCTTACCATTCACCTCGTAGTACATTTGATCGTACAACTCTGTTTCTGGAGCGGCTGGATCATACATTTTGTTCCAATTTATTTTTGCAGACCAATTGATTTTGTCTACTGGTTGTTTATTTCCACGAGTCACATTAGTTTTGTAAGCACCAGGATTGAGAGCATCCAAAATCTCATATGCAATACTATCACGCACCCAATAAACAAACTGACGATACTCACTATTAGTGATCTCGTGCTCATCCATCCAGAATGCATTAACAGATACCATTACATTGTTGTCATGTTGGGTAGACAAGTCTGACTCAGAGTTTGGACCCATCATAAAAGTTGATTGACGAACTTTTACCATACCAAAAGGTTCAGAGTCAGTCATAGGACCATTCACCTTTACACCACTCAAGTGACCGTCAGGTGCACCACATGCAGACAAACCAAGCGCCAATACAATCATTGGCAAAAATTTCATAACTTTCATATATTACCTAATTAGATTATTATCGTATTACAAATATCTTACACTTTTATGTTTGTTCGTATTATTTGGCTTCAAGATATTAAATCCATATGCCAAATACACTTCGTGCGAACCAAAACTCTCTTTTATCAAGCCGTTAGCAGGCAACTCATATGTATATCCCACCTGCAAACCATCTATAATATCCATTCCCAATAACACATTCACACTTCCACCCAATCGATAACCAGCACCAAATCGATAACGCTTTTTCAATTGCGCCAATATGCTCAAGTTCACATCCCAAGAAGTAAAATCAGTCTGCAGCAGCATACTTGGCAACAACATCCAATCTTTATTTTTCAACTGCCAATTGTATCCTCCTGCAATATACATCGTTCCTCTTGCTGTGTAATCAGTCCCCTCGCCTAGTTGCAATATCGGATTGGTAACATGCGCATAACTTATTCCCGCCCACCATTGAGGCGCGGCATAATACACACCCACTCCCATATCAAACCCCATTCCTGAAGCACCCTTCTCACTCGTTCCACCAGAAATCTGAGAGAATACAGGATCATTCTCATCATGATATTCATCATTTCCACCTCCCAAATCCACACTATCACTGGCAAAACTAACATTCAAAAAACCCAAATCTGCACCTACGCTCAACCATCCGCCCCACAATCTGAATTTATAAGCATACTCCAGATACAAACTCTGATTCATAAACAAACCATATCGGTCATTCACGAAGCGCACACCTGCGCCATGACGAGTCTTTCCTATCACAAAAGGCGACGAAAACGAAAATACTGTTGTCATCGGAGCATCCTGAATACCAGTAAAATCCATACGATGACTTCCGTATACTCGCATCAAATCACCATTACCTATCGCAGCTGGATTATACGACGACTGCATCAACATATACTGACCTATTTGTGCATCAAACTGCGCGCGCACCTGCAACGCAACCACCAATATCACAAATAGAACTACAGTACGCTTCACCTACCGCCCTCCAACTTTTATACGAATTAATACTCTTCCTCGTCAAAGAAAAAGTCCTCTTTCGTTGGATAATCAGGCCACAAATCCTCTATAGACTCGTAAATCTCCTCATCATCCTCTATCTCCTGAAGATTCTCAATAATCTCCATAGGAGCACCTATACGCAACGCATAGTCCAACAACTCATCCTTAGTTGCTGGCCATGGTGCATCTTCTATCTTAGAAGCTAATTCTAGTGTCCAATACATACCAAATATTTGAGCACACTATGTGCTTTCTATAAAATTATCGTGCAAAAGTAGTGCTTTTTTTTTAATTACACAAATTTTTTTGCATTTTTCCGTTATTTTTCCCAAACAAAGAGACTAATTTCTAAATTTTTAGCCATAAATCGGGCCAAAACAAAGAAATAATCGCTCAATCTATTCACAAAACGGAGTTCAACCTTATCTTCTGATTGTTCAGCCTCTTCCAACCATCTTACCACACATCTCTCCAGTCTTCTGCACACACATCTACAGATATGACTACGAGACACTTGCTCTCCTCCGCCTGGCAACACAAACTCCTTCAACTCAGGCAATTCCGCATCCATCGCATCCATCCATTTTTCCAAGCGCGATACATTCTCCTCTAAGAAAACCATTTCGGCACCAGCCAATATCGCACCCACATCAAATAGGCGATTCTGCACCCATCCTAACTCCTTATCCACAGCCATGGCCCACTCTCCCATATCCGTATGCAACGAACTACGCAACCATCCCACCAGACTATTCAATTCGTCTGCTGTTCCATAGGCCTCTAGACGCAAATCTGACTTACTCACTCGCTTGCCACTTGCTAGCGATGTACGACCTTTATCGCCACCTTTTGTGTATATTTTCATAATTCCTTTGTGTTTGTCGTTAAAATCCTAAACCAAGTCTATTATCCTCCACTTACTCCACCTTCCATTTACGGGTTCATACCGAAACTATACCGATTATACACCGAAGCGCATCTTATAATTTCTTCTCAAATAGTGTGTGTCAAAAAACACCAAACCCATTTGATACAAATCTATCGTACTTGTCACCCGACTATCTTTGCATATCTCTTTCCAAGCTTCTTCCATCTCTTTACTATGATGAATATCATCCATCACCACCACACTCTTCTCGTGAATCTTGTTAGCCAACACATCAAAGTAAGCCAAACTTGCTTCACGGGTATGATTCGCATCTACAAATGCAACATCCACCCGATCCAGCTTCGCCAAATCCTCCACTTTTATTTCTCCCTCAATACACGCTATATTGCTCAACCCCAGCGCTTTCCAATTCTGTCGAGCCACTTCCGCAATGGCGCTACTTCCCTCGTAAGTACAAACTCTATCGTTCTTATCTACACCCGCCAAATAGGCCGTTGTGATTCCTAAACTTGTACCTAATTCTACGATGCACAATCCGCCTGCTTCCTCCCTCAACTGATGTCCTAACCAGTTTACTAAACGAAACAGCATCTGTGCATATTTTTTCCTAGCCAGACTCCTTTTAGCTATATCTTTTACCTTTTTTGTCTGATTTGCCCCACTGCCATCTTGCCCCTTGCCACTTCCATAATCAACCACCTCTAGCACGCGTTCGTCCACCAACATCCTCTCGCGTAGCTGTTCTATCTCTTTCCATATATTATACGCGTGCGCGTCCGACATCACCATCCTAACCCACTCAAACAGATAAGGAGAGTGCACCCCTTCGCCACCCGTATTCCAGGCCGTCAACTGATGTCTCAACCACGACTTAACACGATATAAAGGTATTTTTTTTATCATAAGGCCTGCAAAAGTACAATTTTTTTTTGATATATGCAAAAAAAATCGTACCTTTGCACACGAAATGATACTAAATTATATTTGGATAGGACTTATTTTGCTAGCAGTCATTATGGGCTGTGTGCAGTTCTTTGCGTTTGGTCAAAGCGAGATCTTCTCTGAAATCCTCAACTCCACCTTTGCCTCTGCCAAGAATGGATTTGAGATTTCTATCGGACTGACAGGTATCCTTGCACTTTGGATGGGTATTCTCAATATCGGTCAACAAGGCGGCGTCGTCAACACCCTATCACGAGGTGTTGCGCCATTCTTCCGTCGCATTTTCCCCGAGATTCCTAACGGTCACCCTGTATATGGCACTATGTTTATGAATTTCGCGGCCAATATGCTTGGTCTCGACAATGCTGCTACGCCTATGGGACTCAAGGCTATGGGCGAATTGCAAGAGCTCAATTCCGATCGCTCCAAAGCATCCAACGCGATGATTATGTTCGTTGTTCTAGGCGCTAGCGGTCTCACCATCATCCCTACTACCATTATGGCATATCGTGCGCAGCTAGGGGCGGCCAATCCTGCCGATGTCTTTCTTCCGCTACTCATAGCCACCTATTTCTCCACACTAGGCGGACTACTTGCGTGCTGCTTTGCACAGAAGATTAAGATTTGGGACAAGGTGGTACTAGGTGTTCTACTCGCTCTCACCTCCCTCGTTATTCTGCTGCTCATCCTTGCCAAACGCTTACCCGAAGAGACGCTCACCACTGTTTCTGCACTCATAGCATCTGTCATTCTCCTCGGAATCATCTGCTGGTTTATCATACAAGCTACTATCCGCAAGATTAATGTATACGACGCATTTATTGACGGAGCCAAAGAGGGATTCAAAACCGCCATCGGCATCATCCCATACTTGATTGCTATACTTATTGCAGTGGGTATGTTCCGTGCCAGTGGAGCAATGGGGCTATTAGAACAAGGACTAGCTCACCTGTTTTCCCTCGTCGGTATCAATCCCGACCTCTCTGCTGCTGTACCTACTGCCATTATGAAACCACTATCCGGTAGTGGAGCAAGAGGACTTATGATTGAGGCAATGACTACGCATGGTGCAGACTCGCTCGTTGGTCGCCTCTGTTGTATCTTACAAGGTACTACCGATACCACTTTCTATGTACTAGCCGTTTACTTTGGTAGCGTAGGTATCAAGAACACTCGACATGCAGTAGCGTGTTGCCTTATAGCAGATCTCATTGGTGTTATCGCAGCTTTTACTGCCGCCAATATATTCTTTGGTTAACCATACTACTCCACGATTTCCTATGATTCATTTTACCAATGACAATATCAACCTTCCTAGTCTCAACTTCCCACAAGTAGAGCGATGGATCAAGGCCATAGCGGCTCAATATGGTTTCTCTGTAGGAGAACTCAATTATATTTTCTGCGACGACGAAAAGATCCTTGCCGTCAATCGCGAGTTTCTCCAGCACGACTACTATACCGATGTTATCACCTTTGATTATACTACGCGTACGCGCGTGAATGGTGATATTTACATATCGCTTGACACAGTAGCATCCAATGCCCAACAAGAAGGTGTACCATATTTACAAGAGCTGCATCGCATCATTATCCACGGACTCCTACACCTTACAGGTCAAGCTGACAAAACGCCAGAAACCAAAGCCCAAATGACCGCCAAAGAGGAAGACGCACTACAAAGAATAACCATTCACACCACTTAATAAGAAAAATAAAAATCGCCCCGCAAGGCGATTTTTATTTAATTCTTAACAAGTAGTACCGAACTACACCATCGCATTTTTTCGTATGCCATAGATACGATTTCCGAAGTATAACATAGTGCAAAAGCATTAGCGTTTGAACCTTCTTGTGTGGAGGTCCAATACATGCTATATGTATCCGTAAAGGCACGATCCTTGGACTTGACAATTCCTATCGGCAACACAATGCTATTACCGTTAGGACCCGTCACAATGCACCTATCTTCTCTCGTGTCCCACTTACAGAGCAGGCGCAACTCTTCCATCTCCTTTTTAGTAGGCAACTGACTACCATATTTCTTCACTGCTTCGTAATAAGTGTAATACCCTTCTTCTACTTGACATGCCCAAAGTGTTCCGCTTGGCAAACCCAAATCTACCCAACAATCGGTATTGGTTTTTTCTTTGGGTGCTGGTTTCCACTCTCTACACGCCAAACCCATCATAGATTTTGGCTTAACCAACCTAACCGAACTACCGATGCACATATTACTTGGTATCATAGCCAACACATCGCTTGTTATGCACGCCCTGTCAGTAAATCCCTCTTCTATAGCAAAAAAACAAGCCGAGCCCACTTCGTCTTCTGATGAAGAAGCACTACAATATGTACCCGAAACTCCCATCATTGCTATACTACCAGTCATATCACAGTCTTGTGTTCCGCCAGCAGCTGGCAACACTATCGATGCGCCATTAGGGCCTACAACCTTGTATCCACATCCAGTCCAAGTCCAAGTACAATACTCCTGTAACTCTTCAAAATCATTCTTATCAGGCAACATAGGGCCATACTTTTCACAAGCCTCTTCGTGGGTATAATAACCTCGTTCATTATGACTTCTCCACAACATACCGCTAGGCAGACCCAAATCCACCCAAACAGTATCTTTCATTTTTGCCAAACGAATTTGTGTACCTCCACAAACCGCATTTTCGTCCACAAACACTTCTTCAGCGTTCATATTCAAGAAATATGCACCTATACAATTTCCATTTTCAGCAATCATTCCACCAGTAGAAGACCAATAATAGGCATAGTCTTCTCCTGATACCTTAATATGATCATTACAATTGCGGTTTCTTACTGCAGGTAAGTATATTGAATTTCCATTAGGTCCCACCACTTCATAGCCATTGCCATACCATGTCCAGGTACAATACTGTATCAACTCTTCAAACTGTACTTTGGTAGGAAGAGGAATACCTACTCTATCAAATTTCAACAGCGCAGTATAATAGTCATAATACCCCTCCTCATTTCGATCTCGCCACAATGTACCACTAGGCAAACCCAAATCTACCCAAGTAGTATCTTTTACAATAGGGTCATCTATATCTTCGTCTTCTTCTGCTTCTTCATTACAATTTATATATTTGATTTCCCGCACTGTATTCGTCTTATATTTAATAACCGTATCTACCCGCACCGAATCTTCTGCTGGTTTCACTAGATTAACGGACATCTTGCAACAAGCAGCAGCAGCTTCTGGAGATGAAATGTTCAACGAATCAAACAATAAACAACGCGCCTTGGCCGCAGATGCTATAGCAGTCGAAGTCCAATAAGCGCCCAAGCCACCTTGCTTATGAAAGTTTCCATCACACAAGCAAAAACCCAAAGCAGACAATTTGATAGAATTACCATTAGGACCTACCACTTTGTGATGATCTCCCTGCCATAACCATTGACAGCCATATATTAATTCCGACATCTGCAATACTGTAGGCAACTTATTACCATATCGTGCCACTGCCTCATCATAAGTATAGAGCGTCGTATCTCGTGTCCATACATCCTGATCCATCCACAATGTACCACTAGGCAAACCCAAATCTACCCAAGTCGTATCTTGGGCCATAACAGATAGTGCAAACACACTACACAAGAAAAAACATAACTTTTTCATAACAGAATAATTTTACTTTTGTCTGCAAAGGTAGTAAATTAAATGCACATACACAAGAATTCGCCTCCTTTTTTAACATATTATATAAATATATGATAGCACACATAGTGTTTTGCTAACATTTTTCTCGCCAAATTTATTTTTTCTTGCAAATTGTTTGCGTATATTAGTTTTTTTTCTTACCTTTGCAACCGATATCCGTTATCCGTTACCCTGTAACCGATAACCGAAATACCGAAAAACAAAATACTTAACATCTAATAAAACACAGTTATGGCTAAAGTTTATCAAGCTAACGAGATTAAGAACATTGCCCTCATGGGTGGCAGTGG
>JAEIGA010005811.1_pt1 | contig 18790 bp, 15 predicted proteins | sample 9270691 | NCBI WGS metagenome assembly JAEIGA01 (sample SAMN17057246, study PRJNA624740) | gut metagenome | biome: biome; isolation source: fecal sample | host: Bos grunniens | place: China: Xizang | collected 2019 | reverse complement strand
TATGCTCCCTGCCATAAAAGATAGTTGCTCAATCTGCATTCTCCTGAAGTCCTGACGATAAGATCCGGGTCGGGGATACCTGCCGTTGCAAGGAATATGTCGAATCCATCAACGTCCATCGACATCAGCTCCTCCTTTCTTTCAGGATGTTCCACAATCTCTTCCGCCATCTTCTTCGCTGCCTGGAGGATATCCCACTTTCCGCTGTAGCTCAGGAATACGATCAGGGTAAGCGTATCGTTGGCTGCCGTCATGTCCATGCACTCATCTATTGTCCTGTTCAGATCTGCGTCAAGACGCTCTCTGTTGCCGATGACCATGAAACGCACACCGTTGCGGTTCAATTTCTCCATCTCCGCCGCCATCGCCTTCACCATCAGGCCCATCAGGGCGACGACCTCGTCCTGAGGACGGTTCCAGTTCTCTTCCGAGAATGCATATATGGACAGATACTTCACTCCTGTCTCTACAGCTGCCTCCACACAGGCACGCACGCTTTCAACGCCTTCAAAATGGCCAAAGACTCTTTCCTTTCCTCTTTCCTTGGCCCAACGCCCGTTTCCATCCATGATCATGGATACATGGACAGGCACATTGGTCATAGTTTCACTCGCCATATTTATTTACTTGATATTTCTGACATCTTCGCCCCAGAACAGTTTGTCCGTAAGGGCATTTATAAAATTGGAACTGTTAAGTCGGACACGTTTAAGCGAAAACTGTGCCACAGAAACCTTCACCTCGACATCCTCATTCACTTCGCACGTCCTGTTGTCTGCAGAAAACTCGAATCTGCCGTCTCGCGAGTGCATACGCAGCGAAATGACTGACGTGTCAGGTATGACAAGAGGACGGACATTCAGGTTATGGGGGGCTATCGGCGAAATTATAAGCACCTTCGACTCGGGAAGCACTATCGGTCCGCCTACGCTCAAAGAATATGCAGTCGATCCCGAGCTGGTGGAAATGACAAGACCGTCCGCCCAGTATGTAGGAAGACATTCTCCGTCAATATCGACATCCACTCCAAGCATTGCTGCGCCACTCCTTCGCACAGTCATCTCATTCAATGCGTAAGGCCAGTCATCAGCAACCGGACAAGCTGCATTCGACTCAACTTTCAGCATTGTTCTGTTTTCGATCGAATAATCTCCGGACACAAGGGCCTGCGCGACATCTTCAGGACGGTTTTCCGAAAGAAATCCCAGTCGTCCGAGATTCACTCCCATGACAGGCAGTCCCCTTTCGGCAGCAAGAACCGATGATGACAGGAAAGTACCGTCTCCACCGACACTAAGAAGCATTTCCGTCTCTTCGGAAGGAATCTCCCCCGCACCCAGAACACGGACATCATGTCCCCGGTCACGCAAGACTTCCAAGAGGGAAACGAATCTACTGTCTGATACCAGTTCCCTCTTACCTATATAAACAGCTATTCTCATAGCACAAAATTAATACTTAATTTACAATATTTTGAACTTTATTATATATTTTTGTGATTCAAACCTTTTGGAGACAAGTTAAATATATGACTAAGCTTAGTGTCAACATCAACAAGATAGCCACCATCCGCAATGCACGTGGCGGCAACATGCCGGACGTCACAAAAGCGGCACTCGATTGCGAACTCTTCGGCGCGGAAGGCATTACAGTCCACCCCAGACCTGACGAAAGACATATCAGATACTCTGACGTAAGAACGATAAAGCCATTGATCAGAACGGAATTCAATATCGAAGGCAATCCTATACCGTCGTTCATCGACCTGGTAAACGAAGTCATTCCGGACCAGGTGACACTCGTGCCTGACGCCCACAACGCAATTACATCAAATGCAGGCTGGGACACGATAAGAAACCGTGAATTCCTGACCGAAGTATGCGCTGAATTCAGGAAGAAAGGCATAAGGACTTCTATATTCATAGACCCGGATCCAAGAATGGCATGGGCTGCCGCCGAATGCGGATGTGACAGGATCGAACTTTACACAGAATCATACGCAAGCCGATACGCCCACGGCCGCGAAGCGGCTGTAGAACCGTTCCTGCGCACAGCGGAAGCTGCAAAGGAAGCGGGATTAGGGGTGAATGCAGGTCATGACCTCAACCTTGAAAATCTGGAATATTTCATACAGACTATTCCATGGACTGCAGAAGTATCGATAGGCCACGCCATCATCTGCGACGCACTTTATATGGGACTGGAAAAAACTATACAGGCCTACCTCTCAAAAGTTAAGATTTTTTGATTATCTTTGCAGGATATTGTAAAGAAGAACAAATATTAATCAATAAGAAATGAAAAACACATCACTTATCCTCAGCATCATCTCACTTGTTGCTGTTGTAGTATTCGGAATCCTCACCCTTACAAAAGGAGGAAAAAGCGCAGATGTACAGACAGAAGGCACAGCTGTTGAAGCTGCTGCATCAAAAGGTGACATCGTTTATGTAAACCTCGACAGAATCCTTATGGAATACGACATGGCCAACGATCTCAGGTCAGTAGTTGAAACAAAGGTACAGAACATCCAGTCAGAGGTGAACAGAAAGGGAAAGAAGCTTGAGAGCGACGTGCTCGACTTCCAGAACAAGATCGACAAAGGTCTCATGACCCGTTCAGTTGCTGAGGTCCAGAGCCAGAAGCTCCAGCAGCAGGAACTTGAGTTCAACAACTATGCAGCACAGAAGGAGCAGGAGATCCAGGAGGAGCAGGTAGTGATGATGAACCAGCTTGGTGACGCAATCCAGACTTTCCTCACAAAGTACAATGAGGAGAAGCAGTATGCTATGATCCTTACAAACTCAGGTGGAGCACCTGTAATCACAGCTGATGCAGCACTTGACATCACTGACGACGTTCTTGCAGGACTCAACGAGGAGTACATCAAGTCAAAGAACAATAAGTAAAAACATTGAAAATAGCAATACTGTCCTGTTTCTACCCCTATCGAGGAGGAATCTCTCAGTTTAACGCATGCCTTTATGGTGAACTGAGCAAGAAGCATGTTGTCAAGGCATTCAACTTCAAGAGACAATATCCTGAATTCCTTTTCCCGGGAAAGACACAGTTTGTGACAGCAGACGATGAGGCCGTACCGGTGGAGAGCGTATCTCTGCTGGATACGGCCAATCCTTTTTCATACATCAGCACCTACAGGGAGATCAGAGACTGGAACCCTGATGTGCTGATAGTCAGGTACTGGATGTCATACTTTGCTCCATCACTCGGATACATAACCCGAAAGATGAAGAAGCATTGCAAGGTCATATCAATACTTGACAACGTCATTCCGCACGAGCCGCATTTCTTCGACGCTCCCCTGACCAGATATTTCCTTAAGGGAAGTACAGGTTGCGTCACATTGTGCGAAGCTGTCTCCAAAGACCTGCTTGCCCTCAAGAATGACGCAACCTACACGGTAATCCAACACCCTCTCTACTCGCACTTCGGAGAAAAGAAGGACAGATATGAGACCGAAGAAAAGATCGGCATAAGACATGGGATGAAGAACATCCTGTTCTTCGGACTGATCAGAACATATAAAGGTCTGGATATACTTCTCGAAGCATTCGGAATGCTTCCTGATGACTACCAGCTCATAGTGGCCGGTGAACCATATGGTTCATTTGACAGATACCAGGAAATCATTGACCGCAGTCCGGGAAAAGACAGGATACACCTGAATCTGAAATACATAAAGGACTCAGAAGTCACTGACTGGTTTTCTGCAGCCGACCTTGCGGTACTCCCATACAGAAGTGCCACCCAAAGCGGCATAAGCTCAGTATCATACCACTTCGAAGTTCCTATGATCGTCACTGACGTCGGAGGCCTGAAGGAAACCATCGGTGACAGAGGTACCGGACTCGTAGCTCCGGAAGGTACACCGGAATGCATATGCAATGAGATCCTGAGATATTTCAGTGATCCATCAATCAAAGATGGCTGTATATCGAACATCAGGCTTGAAAAGGAACGCCTGTCCTGGAAGACATTTGCAAAGACCCTTGAAGAGTTCATCGAAAGATTATAAAACGAAAGACATGGACAGAAGAATTATAACAAATCTGATTCTTGCTGTTGCATTGGCTTGTGCCTCTGCAACGACAGGTAATGCTCAGGAATATACAAGCACGCCTGTAAGCGTCTCCAATGAGAAGGTCAGGGTAAACGGCAAGATATGCTATTCCCATATTGTAAGGGAGAAACAGACACTTTTCTCAATTGCCAAGGCCTATGACGTATCTGTCGATGACATCTACGCATTCAACCCGACCCTTAAGGAGACCGGTCTGAAGAAAAACTCAATCATCCTGATTCCATCCAAGGAAGCTTTGGCAGCAAAGGAGTCACCGGCACCGGCAAAGACTCCCGAACCGGTAACTGAATCGGAAACCAAACCGGAAGTAAAACAGGAAGTAAAACAGGATCCAAAGACAGAATCCAAGCCAGAAGTAAAACCTGTAAAAGAGGAAGTCAAGAAAGCTGTAAAGAAGACTCATACCGTAAAGTGGTATGAAGATCTTGACGTGATAGCTGAAAAATATGGAGTCACTGTAGACGCCATCATGAAGGCCAATAACCTTACAGGTAGAAAGCTGGCAAAAAGGCAGAAACTTGTGATACCGGAACCTGGCGAAATCGTCGAAGCTGATTCTGAAACAATAGGAACAGAGACTGAAATTCCCGCAGAAGTAGAAATTGAAGTTGCTCCATCCGACACAACCGTCATAGAGACCGTCCTTACAGAAGAGGACACATTCATTCCGAAAGACGAGGTCAAGGTAACATTGATCCTGCCGATGAAGGCATCTACAGAAAGCGTCAGCCGTAACAACATGGACTTTTACAGCGGTGTTCTCCTCGCTGTAAAGGATCTGGCAGGTTCAGGTATCAGCACTGAGCTCAATGTTTACGACTCAGCGGACAGCAGCCATCCGGTCACAAGCGAGGATCTGGAAGGAAGCGACCTCGTGATCGGGCCTGTATCATCAGGAGATCTCGGAAGGCTTCTTACTTCTGAAAATGAGGTCAGGACATTGATTTCTCCTCTCGATTCAAGAGCAGAAAGTCTTGCATATACAAACGGTAACTTCATCCAGGTACCTTCTCCTCAGATGGTGCAGTATCAGGATCTGGCTGCATGGATGGTTGAAGATACAGTTCCGGGAGACACGCTTCTCATAATAAGCGAAAAGGGAGCCAGAGAGTCTGACGCTGTAGTACAGATGAGACAGGCAGCAGATTCTTCCGGGCTGACATTCATCCCGTTCTCATATAGCATCCTTGAAGGAAGGGACGTGACAGAGCCTCTTACAAAACTCATGACTGCAACAGGAACGAACCGTGTTCTGATCGCTTCCGACAGCGAAGCGTTTGTAAACGACGTCGTAAGAAACCTGAACATCCTCGTATATAACAAGCTGAATGTAGTTCTCTATGCTCCTGCAAGGATAAGGAATTTCGAAACTATCGAGGTTGAGAACTTCCACAACACATCTCTGCACACCAGCCTTGGTTATCTCATAGACTACGATAGCCAGGAGGTAAAGAACTTCCTCCTTAAATACAGGGCGCTATATAATACAGAACCGACGCAATACGCGTTCCAGGGATATGACATAGCGACATATTTCATCAGTTTGTGCAGCAGATATGGAACTGATTGGATGAAGAAACTTGAGAGCTCAGAAAAAGATATGCTCCAGAGCACATTCAGATTTGTTCCAATTGAAGAAGGTGGATTTGTAAACAACGGTGTCAGAAGACTTGTATATGGCACCGGATGGTCGGTTACAAAAGTCAAATAAGGTCAGAACCGAGAAGAGATTCGGCATTTGCAATTGCGGCATCGGTAAGAACTGAACCGCTGAGCATTCTGGCAACTTCAAGAACTCTCTCCTTGTGGGAGAGTTTCTTTATTGTAGTGACGGCCTTGGATGTAGCAGGATCGATATCCTTGGCAACAAGATAGTGGGCATTGCCTTTTGCAGCAACCTGTGGAAGATGTGTGATTGCGAAAACCTGCATGAAGGCTCCCATCTGACATATCATTGAGCCCATCTTGTCCGCAACACTTCCTGACACACCTGTATCGATTTCATCGAATACCATAGTAGGCATGTCTGCATATCTTGCCTTCATGGCCTTAAGAGCGAGCATTATTCTTGAGAGCTCACCTCCAGACGCACATTTCGCAATATCGACGGCATTGCGTCCGGTCGAAGAAAATCTGAACTGAACGGAATCCGATCCGGAAGGGCCAACCGGCACAGGGAGAAGTTCGACTTCGAATATGGCATAAGGAAGTTCAAGATTCCTGACTGACTCTGTCATTGCCGCAGCAAAAGATACTGAAGCATCTGCCCTCTTTTCATGCAGTCGCGCGGCAGTTTCATTCAACACTGACTCTGACAGGGATATTTTTTCAAGGATATCAGTCCTCTTTTCCTCCAGATGGGTAGAATCGTACAGCGCCTCGGAAAGTCTGTCGCGAAGGGCGATAAGTTCGGATTCATCAGCACATCCATGCTTACGCAGAAGTCCGTATATCAGGGACATCCTGTCCTCAACCTCTTCAAGTCTGGATTCAGAAAGTTCAGTCCGTGAATTTGTCTGGACAACATCTGCAAGAATATCATCCAGCTCTCTTCTGCATTCCTCAACCCTTTCTGAAAGCAAGGAAGCAGCAGGAACGAAACGGCCAACCTTTGCAAGCAGCTTTTCGGCTTCCTTAAGCATGGAGTCCACAGAAAGGGACTCACCTGCCGATGAGGCACATGTGAACAGTTCTTCGACAGCACAAAGACTGGTCTTTATTTCCTCTGCATTAGCAAGCTGTCTTTGTTCCTCCTCCAGCTCAGCAAGCTCGCCTTCACGAAGGGAAGCAGCCTCGAGCTGGGCATATTGGGCCTCATTATAGTCTTTTTCACCGGACATCCTTGCGATACGGGCATCCAGTTCCTTTAATTCACTCTTCAGTCCGACAAGACGTTTCCAGAGCACAGAACATTCCTCGCATAGATTTGTCGTACCGGCAAAATAATCGAGCATTCCCATCTGGAATCCCTTGTCTGAAAGAAGAAGGGTCTGATGCTGCGAATGTACATCAACGAGCATGGATGAGATTTCCTGAAGCACCTGCACGGACACAGGACAATCGTTCACAAACGCCCTCGAACGTCCGGAACGGTTCACCACCCTTCTTACGATAAGGTGACCGTCGTCCCACTCCACGTCATTCTCCTGCAATACAGCCATCAGTGATGCATCATCCGGTTCCATATCGAACTCAGCCTCAACGACACAGTTCTCAGCACCTTCAGATAGCATGGAAGCATCTGCCTTGGCACCCATCACGAGTCCCAATGCTCCCATAAGAATGGACTTTCCGGCTCCTGTCTGTCCCGTAATAATGATCAGACCCTCCGGAAAATCGATTTCCAGAGAGTCTATCAATACATAGTTCCTTACCTGAAGCCGGCTCAGCATAGACTACTCCTCGTCCTGCTTTGCCATTCTGTAGAAGATCTCGCCTTCCTTGAATTCCTCGATGGCAACGAGGCTTGGCTTAGGCTGTCTTTCGTAATATTTTGAGATCTCGATCTGCTCACGGTTCTCGAATACTTCTTCCATCGTGTCGCGATCGTTCTTGAAATCTTCAAGCTTTCTTGTAAGCTCCTTCTTCTCAGCGATTGCAATCTGATTTGCTCTCTTTGAAAGTATCACTACTGTCTCATAGATGTTTCCTGTAGGAGCAGCGAGATCATTAAGGTCTCTTGTAAGTGTGTTAACTGGTGTTTTCTTGTTTGCCATGTCTATAAAATATTGTTAATGACTTCTCTTTTACGGGAAAATATGAATCCCTCCATTTAATTATACCCGCCGTTTCAAAGAGAGTTTCAATTTTTTTTCGATTTTCTTTCCTCGCGGAGCACTTTTCTTCTTTCCTTTGCAAAATCCTTCTCGGTCATCTCCTCATCCACACTTTCCGCAACATTTCTTCCGAGTGCTCTTTGAACCTTGGTGTACACATTGTCGAGTTCCCTCCTGTAATGGGATTCTGGGTTTTCCCCAATGAAGTTATAATAATCATCAAGGAAGGTCAGATATCTTTCCTTTCTCTTTTCCGGAACGCTGAGGCTTGCATACTTGTATGATGACATCGCTATATAATAAAGGATATCCTCTCGATATTCATTTTCCGAATCGTCCTTAAGAACGTTCATAAGGGCAACTCTGGACGCAAGATAATCTTCCATCCTGTAATACAGTCTTGCAGACTCGTATGCCTTTCGGTCAAGACGGTTATTAAGTTCCAGAAGCATGTCACGACACTCCTTCATGTGAGTATTCTCAGGATACTCAAGGATATACTCCGATATCTCGCTGATCGCCGCATAAGTAGGCTTCTGGTCAAGCTCATATCTCAAGGTTGATCTGTACAGGCAATCGATGCGAAGATATCTTGCATCGGATGTGAACGGGCTGTTCGGATATTTCTCGATGAATTTGTCAAAGTTTGTCTCAGCGGTATAATAATCCCTGTACATATAGTTGCTCAAACCCCAGTAATACCTCACAGTATCGTCACGTTCTGTTCCGTCAGTCATAACGGAAAGCGATTCAAAAAGAGCTGCCGCCTTGGCATATTTGCCTTGATTGTAATAATCAAAGGCAGCATTATACTTGGGAACTACGTCATTACTGTTAAGCATCAGCTCATACTGAGTCTTGCAAGATGCCATAGCAACTACTGCCGCCAGAACAAGAAAAAGATTCTTAAGTTTCATTATCAGATACCAATTATTTCATTTTAAGGAACTTTTCAGCATCAAGAGCGGCACGGCAGCCTGATGCAGCAGCAGTGACACACTGTCTGTACAAAGGATCCTGCACATCACCGGCCGCGAAGACGCCCTCGACATTAGTCCTGGAAGTCTTGCCGTCAGTAATGATGTAACCTTCCTTATCTACATTTACCCACTTGTTGAAAAGTTCTGAATTAGGATGATGTCCTATAGCAAGGAAAAATCCGTCAACCGCTATATCAAAAACCTCGCCATCCTTTCTCACAAGTCTTGCACCTGTGACACCATACTCGTCACCGAGCACTTCCTGTGTGTTGCAGTTCCAGAGGACTTCGATGTTTTCAGTAGCCATCACCCTCTCCTGCATTGCCTGCGAAGCTCTGAGAACATCCCTACGCACAATCATATAGACCTTCTTGCAGAGACCAGCCAGATAAGTAGCTTCCTCACATGCAGTATCACCGCCACCTACAACAGCTACAGTCTTCTTCCTGTAGAAAAATCCGTCACATGTGGCACATGCAGAGACTCCGAGTCCACGATATTTGATTTCTGAAGGGAGGCCGAGATACTTTGCAGTAGCGCCTGTAGCAATGATGAGGGCCTCTGCCGCAATCTCATGTTCTCCGTCAATCACGACCTTGAATGGTCTCTGGGAGAGATCTGCATCTGTTACTGCTCCTGTACGCACATCTGCACCAAGCCTTACAGCCTGTGCCTTCATTGTCGCCATCAGTTCAGGGCCGGCAATTCCGTTCTCAAATCCCGGATAATTTTCTATATCAGTGGTTGTTGTCAGCTGGCCACCTGGCTGTACACCTTCATATACTACAGGGGATATATCCGCTCTTGAAGCATAAATTGCAGCCGTATATCCCGCAGGACCGCCGCCAACTATCAGACACTTGACTGTTTCCATATTCAATTCATTTTGTGTAACCTGCAAATATAACAATTTCCTCTCATTTTCCGCGTCTTTTATCAGACTTTCATCAGATACGGCTTTGCCTTCCTGTATATCCAACCGAGCAGGCAGTCCGGCATCAATACTATGAAAGGAAGAAATATCTTGTTCAGAAACCCGGGCATCACTCCCCTTTTCCTACGGAAAGTAGCCCTCAGAGCCTTGTCCACGGCCTTTTCCGGGCTGATCATCACTACAAGGGCACGTGCCAGACGACGCAGGCTATCCTTCAACGGAACCAGAGGAGTATCGACAGCACCAAAATATGCATTTGTCACACTCACGCCTGTCTTCTGACACTCTATCCTCAATTCCCGTGAATAATTTCTGACAAACCTCTTCGTACATCCGTACATTCCTATACCAGGCCATATCATCCAAGCCGCAAGGGAAGAAATATTCAGGATATATCCACGTCCCCTCTCCTTCATAGGTCCGACATATTTGCGGCAAAGCATCAGCGGAGTCGTCATATGGACAGCCATCATGAGCTTAAGCATCCGCTCGCTGGTCTCCGCCATACCCTGACAGAACATGACTCCGGCATTGTTCACAAGCACCTCGACCTCGCATCCGGCTGATTCAGTTATTTCATGAATCCTGTCGGCTGCATCAGATGCCGAGAGGTCCTGCACTATGGTCAGAACCTTTGCTTCATTTCTGACAAGAGAGGCTGTCTCCTCAAGGCCTGAGGCATTGATATCCACAAGCACAAGCGAGTACCCCATGTCAGCCAGTCTTCCGGCATATATACGTCCCATGCCTGAAGCAGCTCCCGTAATCAAGGCGTATGCCTCGAAATTCCTGAAAATCTTATCCATCTTATCGTGCAATTCCTAAACAGCCGCAAAATTACCACTTTTATGCTTAATACACAATTACCGCGTTGTAATTTAGAAAATATCAAATTTACTTGGAGTTTAGGATTGAAATGCATACCTTTGCATGAAATTATCTCAAGACATGACGACACACAGATGCCCTGACATGGAGGAATTCAAAGCTATCCTCCGTAAACATTCGCTGAAAGCCACACCACAGAGACTGGCAGTCCATGAAGCCATGATGTCTCTTGGACATGCGTGCGCCGACATGGTGACAGATGCCATAAAGGCTAAAGGCACGACAAAGGTAACGGTCGCTTCAGTGTACAACATCCTTACACAGATGGCCATGCTGGGAATATATCACTACAGGCTCAGCTCCAACAACAAGATGTATTTCGATGTGAACACATTCAAGCACATCCATTTCTATGACTCCGAGAACCACACTTACAGAGATGTGATCGACGATGACCTTGTAGCCATGATCGAATCACACCTTGGAAGAAAAAGGTTCAAAGGTTATAAACTGGAAAGCATCGACATCCAGCTTATCGGCCGCCCTGCAAAGAAGAAGTACTGCGTCTAGCATAGACAATACAGAACACCAGCAGAGGCAGGGCAACAACAGCACCGGCAAGATAGCCGATGACAGGAGCAAGGCCGAGCCCCAGAGGAGCTATGAAAAGGAAGCTCACGCAGATGAATGTGAGGAAAGTTGCGGGAAGAGAGCACATCCAGTGCGCTCTTCCTTTCTTTATCAGGTATGCCGAACCTGTCCACAATACCATAGAGGCCAGTATCTGGTTTGCGATGCCAAGATAACTCCAGGCTGTCGAGAAGTCAACCTTGCAGAAAAAGAAAGCAACTACAAATATAGGGATACATGTAATAAGACGCTTCCCTATAGGTTTCTGATCATACTTGAGCATATCCGCAACAGAAAGGCGAAGACTTCTGAAAGCCGTATCTCCCGATGTTATCGGACATATGACGACACCGAGTATGGCTATGACAGCACCTGCCTTGCCAAGCCAGCTTCTGCAGATCATATCGACTATATCGGCTGCCTGGGCATTCTTTACCAGGACACCGTCCACCACTGTACCTGTATCGGACATGGCAGCATTGAGACCGTCCGGACCGCCAAAATAAGCTATAGCTGCAGTCGCCCATATCATGGCCACTATACCTTCGGCAATCATCGCACCATAGAAAACGGGACGGGCATGTCTTTCATTCTTGAGGCACCTTGCCATCATCGGTGACTGGGTTGCATGAAATCCTGATATGGCCCCGCATGAAATAACTATGAACATCATCGGTATCAGCACATTATGCTGAGGATCGGAATGCCAGTTCCTAAGCATGGACGGAGTAAGCTCGATCATCTTATGGGATCCGCTCAAATCTCCTGCAACAAGCATGACACCTATACCAAGAGCCATGAACAGGAGGACGGCTCCCATATAAGGGTAGATACTGCCGATTATCTTATCGACAGGAAGCAGCGTAGCAAGTATATAGTATCCGAAAATGACATAGAGCCATATTCCCTTGTCAATCCCGGTCAGATTCTGGAGAAGTCCTGAAGGACCTATCACAAACGACACACCGACAGCCATCAGAAGGAAAGCCACTACAAAGTTCATCACACCCTTCACCCTTTTGCCAAGATATTTTGCAGCGAGATCGGGCATGTTGACTCCACCGTCATGCAGGGACATCATTCCGGCAAAGAAATCATGTACTGCACCCATGAAGATACATCCGACGACTATCCATATGTATGCGGCAGGACCGAAAGCCGCACCTGTGACCGCTCCGAAGATAGGACCAAGTCCGGCAATATTAAGAAACTGTATGATGAACACTTTCCATGTCGGAAGGGGCTGAAAATCTACTCCATCACCTTTTTCATATGCAGGAGTCGTTCTTGACGGATCTACATCAAGATACCTTTCGACGATCTTGCCGTAAACGAAATACGCTGCAACAAGAAGGAGGATTGATACAACAAAAGTAATCATGTCATCTGATCTTTATGCAAACAAATTTACCAAGTTCTGAAATCAAATGCAACGATTTGATGCAATATTGCATCTTATATATCGGTTAGCAACAGTAGTGATAATCATATAAGAATACAAAATATGATAAACATAAGAAAGACAATCATTTGCATGGCAGCAGCCGCAACAGCTCTCGCGTCTGCATCGTGTCAGAAGGATGACACCCTCGCCTACAACAACATGACGATGGGCAACATCGTGGAAGGAAAGATCGTAAGCGACCAGGGCAATACATTCAATATTGTCAGACAGACATGCGGAGGAAGCCTTGAAGGAGAAAAGAGAGTCATGATACTCTGCGACGTTCTTAACGAAACCGACGGCACAGACAATGAATACGACGTTTGCCTTACAAGCTTCGCCAGCGTACTTGAAAAACAGCCGGTAGCCTTGGAAGATGCTGCAGAAGGAGAGATTGCAGTCCAGAATCCGGTCCTGATCGACCAGCTATGGTTCTCCGGCGGATATGTCAACATGATGGTAAGATCACATGTAAAGCCTGGAAGCGACTCGAAACATCTTGTCAATCTGGTGTATTCGAAGAACGATAAAGGAGAATATGTATTCAATTTCCGACACAATGCCTACGAAGAAGTCTGGTCAAAGGAGAATGCATCACAGCTGGTGATTTCAGGCGGTTCATATATAAGTTTCCCGATCGCAGACATCATCAAGGAAAACGAAGCAAAGATCATCCTCAACTGGAAATGGTACAAGGCCACAGAATTTGAATTCGATTTCAGCACAGAAGAAGATTACGAATTCAGATACGACTGGAAACGTTCAGGCTTCATACAGAAATTCTAACCCCAACCAATATTAACAACTTCATTATCAAAAAAGAGTGCATCTGGATTCGCATCCGGATGCACTCAATTAATTTAAACTAACTTATTTATTACCAACCAGGATTCTGTGTAATAACCTTATTTACGTTTGTTACCTGGAATGGGAATGGGAAGAGCTCATGCTTTCCACTCTTGAATCCAACTTCATATCCGGAATCCTTAGCCTTATGTGTATCAACTGTATAATATCTTGAGTTAGACTCAGAACCATACATCCACTGTACATTAGCATCTGAAGAAGCAGGAGTCCTTGTAAGCTTATCGTACATCTGAGGCACTGCTGAAGCAGCTTTCGCAGCACGGTCAAATTTACCCCAACGAACCATATCTGCCCAACGGCTACCCTCAAGCCAGAGTTCGAAAAGCTTCTCGCGCTCGATGACATCCATATCTACGCTTGGACTGATTGTCTTAGAACCCGCACGTTTCTGAATCAGATTGATTGCTTCGAGTGCGCCTGCAGGATCCTGATCTTTGAAACAAGCCTCAGCATAAAGGAGAAGAACTTCAGCATAACGCATGAAGACATAATTATTCACGCGGAGATTTGCTCCAGGATACCACATATCTGATACTCTAGGCTGCTGCTTAAGAGCAAGATAGAAAGACTGACCGTAAAGACCGGCAGGCTTCAGACCAACCTTGTCACTTGTCTTCTTCTGCTCGACGGTAAGAGCATCAACATCAGCAAGATTATATCTGGTATTGTAGATAGCATCTTCGATAGAAATAATGGTATTGTTGAGACGATATGAATCTGTACCATCATTAGCAACGAATGCATCAGCAAACCACTTTGGAACTCCGAGTCCGCCCCATCCTTCGATTCCGGTAAGAGGCTCGTTAGGGCTGACTACGAAACGGTCCGAACGCCATCCCCAGATGTTTGCTTCCATCCATGTAGTATGACCTGCATAAGTACCCCAGTCGAAGTTTCCGTTTGCCTGGAAGTTAGCCTCGAAGATCTTCTCTTCGTTGGCATCACCCTGAGCATGGAAATTCTCCCAAAGTCTTTCACCAGGTACAAGTGCATACTTGCCCGAAGAAATAACTTTAGCGAGAGCAGCCTTTGCCGAGCCATACTCACCGGCAAAGAGATAACTCTTACCAGCAACTGAATTAGCAAATCCCTTAGTAACCTTTACAGCACCTGCCTTGTCAGCAGTACTCTCACGCTCGTCAAGATCAGCAACCGCAGTCTCACACTCAGATGCACACCACTTGAAAAGATCAGCCTGAGTTCCATCATAATTATCAGGGAAATCGTATGGTCCGATAGGAGTGAGTACATGTGGAGGTGTTCCCCAACCGATTGCAAGCATCATATAGCAATATGCACGAATGGTACGGGCCTCAGCAACTGTTCTCTTTGTTACAGCAGTCTTTGTTCCATCAGGGAGTCCGTTCTCAAAGTTATTGATAACAAGATTACAGTAATAAATCACCGCATAGAAACCAGAATAAGCCTTAGTGAGAACCTCACTTGATGTATCGTAACGGAACTCATTCAATGCAGCCATGAAGTCATTGTCACCGAAATCAGATCCAGCAGCATAAACATCATCACCACAAAGATTATATGCAGAACGAACAGGATTGTAGATACCCCAGTTACTTGTACAGATATTAGTAATCAGATTTTCATAGACAGCAACCAAAGCAGCTTCAGCATCTTCATCTGTCTGGTAGAAAGTCTCTGTTGTAATCACATTTTTCTGCGGAATCTCAAGAAGATCCTCGTTACAAGCCGTCAGCACGGCAAGAGCAGAAAGAATAGGAATCAATATTTTTTTCATATCAATATGCATTTTGGAATTAGAAAGTGATATTTACACCGAATACAACCTTCTTTGATGTAGGATATGTACCTGCATCGTATCCCATGTTGTTGTGGCTTCCTGTAGTTGCAGTTTCAGGGTCGCAGCCAGGATAACTTGAGAATGTAAAGAAGTCGTCAAGAGAAGCATATACTCTGAAGTTGTTCACGAGGAACTTCTTAGTAAACTTTCTTGGAAGAGTATAACCCAACTGGATCTGCTTGATCTTGAAATATGATCCGTCAAACATTGATGCTGATGAACTCCAGAACTTCCAGTCAGTATGAACCTTCTTCATTTGTGGATAGAGAGCATTCTTGTTTGCTTCTGACCATGAATTCTTCCAATAATGTGTAAGAGTGTTCAAAGTCGAACGGTCTGCAGAATAAAGGAGTGAGAAAATATCATTTCCTACTGTACCTGTACCGAAGAGGAGGAAGTCAAATCCCTTGTATGCAAGGTTGATTGTAAGACCATAAGTCATATCAGGAATTGACTTACCGATGTACTGGAGGTCACCTTCTTCCACATTGTCAACAACTTCGCCTGCTGCATTATGATACTGAGGGGCACCTGTTTCCGGATTCACACCGACATAGTCATAACCACGGAAGTACCAGATAGGATATCCAGGCTCGAAAGATGTACGCTGATGACCGTTGAGACCTGACACACCACCTTTCTGTCCCTCTATACGAGGAAGTGCCGGGTGAAGTGAGACAACCTCATTATGAAGGGTTGCCATGTTCGCATTAACGCTATAATGGAAATCACCGAAAGAATCCTTCCATCCGAGTTCAAGCTCGAAACCGGAGTTGAGAACGTTACCTGCATTTGCATAAACGCTTCCTACACCAACTTCAGGATGTGGAGCATAAGATACGAGGAGGTCCTTAGTAATCTTTTTATACCAGTCTACAGTTATAGAGAGTCTATCACTGAGGAGACGAGCGTCGAGACCGAGGTCAATCTGCTCAGATGTTTCCCAAGTAAGATCTGGGTTAGGAACGCTTGAAGGAGCAGAACCATATTGGAGAGTTTCACCGTTAGTCGGGTCATACTGATACTTCAGACCGTTAGGTGAGATTGTTGCCATGTATGGATATCCGCTGAGGATGTTCACATTACCGTTGCGGCCCCATGATCCACGGAGTTTCAAGAATGAAAGAACACTCTTGTCCACATTGTCCTTGATGAAGCTTTCATTGCTGATATTCCAACCTGCAGAAACTGATGGGAAGTAGCCCCAACGGTTTGTAGGAGAGAGCTTTGAAGCATCGAATGCATCAGCACGGAAGTTAACCTGCACTGAATAGCGGTTATCGTATGAATATCCGATACGTCCGAAATATGACATGCTTGTAGACTGACCAGGGAGATTACCTACAGTCTTGGTTGCAGTAGGAAGCAGGTTGCTGAGGTTTCTTGAGTTTACATCATAACCCTTAAGGATATCTGTACCTGAGGCAGAAATGCTTGCATTATCATAATTGTTTTCGATATAAGACATACCGACCATCGCACTTACATCGTGCTTTCCGAAAGTACGATTGAAGTTGGCGAAGTTCTCCCACTGATAATAGTAACCAGTGTTGATGTTAGCTGAAAGGTTGTACTCACCACCATTTGCCATACCTGTGAGGTAGTATGGAGCGCTGTAAGAGTGTGATGCTGACTGGTTGATTCTATAACCGAATCGTGAAGTAACAGTAAGACCTTTGAGAGGAGTAAGGTTAGCGAAGAACGAACCACGGATATTGATACCTTCACTCTTTGAATCCTGACGGTCTCTCTGTGCGAGCGGGTTACCGGTTGCTTCAGTCACATACTTTGAAGTTGCGTAGAAATCATTGTTATGATTAGGGTCACGCATTACCGGCTTACCTTCATAATATGCCTGCTGGAATGGAGTAGGAGTATCCTCTATGTTGCTGTAGTAAGCAGGAGTAAGAGGGTCGAGAGACATCACAGAGTTAAGCATTGAACCGTATGATGACTGAGATACAGAAGTTCTTGACCACTTTTCGAAAGAGTTTGTTGTTCCGATAGTGAACCAGTCGAATACCTTGTAGTCAGCATTGACCTGAGCAGTCAGACGGTTATAAACGTCCTTGTCACCCTTTACGATACCATCGTTATCTACATAATTGATAGATGTAAGGTAATGACCTCTGTTATTTCCTCCCTGAACGGTAACACCATGCTGGATTGCCCATGATGGAGCAAATACTGCATCAAACCAGTTGTAATCCATTCCTTCCTTATAGCCGTTAGACTTGAGGATATCATCATTGAGGTTACCAAGTTCCTTCTGATACTGCACATATTCAGGACCATTGAAGAGCTCAGCCTTCTTTCCAAGCATCTGAAGGGTAAACTTACCATTATAAGTAATGCTTGCACTTCCCTTGTCACCGGTCTTTGTAGTGATGAGAACAACACCGTTACCTGCCTCAGCACCATAAATCGCAGCAGAAGCAGCATCTTTGAGGACCTCCATAGACTCGATCATCGAAGGGTCAAGATACTGGATGTTATCTACTTTGAGACCATCAACAATAAGGAGAGGTCCGATATTGGCAGAGTTGGAAGAGTAACCGCGCACACGGATCTGGGCACCTTCACCAGGAGCACCGGAATTGTTGAGAATCTGTACACCTGCAGCCTTACCCTGAAGAGCAGCAGCGGCGTCAGATGTTGAACGATTAGCAAGATCCTCAGACTTTACTGATGCAACAGATCCTGTGAGGTCAGACTTCTTCTGAACGCCATATCCCACTACCACTGTCTCTTCCAGAAGCTGAGTGTCTTCCTGAAGAACTACATTATAAACGGACTCTGATCCGACCTGGATTGTCTGTGTCGCATAACCGATGCATGAAACAGCAACCGCAGCATTTGATGGGACAGTAATGTTATACTTACCATCAACATCTGTCATAACGCCTGTACTGGTATTGCCAACAACGAAAACAGCCGCTCCGATAACCGGAACGCCTGATGCGTCAGTAACAGTACCGCTGATAGGCTTGTTCTGTGCGGAAAGTGTCATACTTCCCGCCAGAATGCTTGCAGCAAGTATCATAGATACAGCCACAACCTTAGCGAATACATTTCTAAACATAGAAAATTGATTTGGTTAGTGTTTGTTTATTAATTAAAAAGGTAACGCAAACATAACCATATCTATCAAAAAGAAAAACACATGTCTCATTTCTGACATGTGTTCTAAAGTTTTTGAAATTACGTCAAAAGTTTTGAATCAATTTCAAAAGTCCAAACCATTGAATCAAGGCTGTACAAAGGCGACAATTTCGCCTTTGACGACGTTCTCGCCCTGTTTTGCGCACACAGCCACCACTCGTCCGTCAACAGCAGGGATGATTTCTTCCATACCGTAATATGTCTGCACATATCCCATTGCAGAACCGGAATTGACAGGAGTTCCGGCT
>JAEIGA010005810.1_pt1 | contig 18792 bp, 22 predicted proteins | sample 9270691 | NCBI WGS metagenome assembly JAEIGA01 (sample SAMN17057246, study PRJNA624740) | gut metagenome | biome: biome; isolation source: fecal sample | host: Bos grunniens | place: China: Xizang | collected 2019 | reverse complement strand
TATTCGACCAAAAAAGATTACAAGGAATGGTGATTAAATTGACCAACGCTCTCGCTAACACCAACGGTACCGCAATTCAGAACAACTCCGACTTCGCAATTCCTAACGGTTACATCTGCACTCTGGACACTTCCAACATCAAGGGCAAAATGCAGCTCGCAAACGCGCTCAACGGCGCCGTCTCCGCAAAGGACGTTTCCAACGTCGCACTTCGCGTGACAGATATCGTTACCATTCAGGGCGCGCGTGCCCGCACTGGCGAAGCGTGCACTAACACGTACCTCATTACCGACGATGACACCGTGTACTTTTCGCAGTCCGACGGCATCGCGCGTTCGGTCAAGGTTTTGGTCGCTCTCTTTACCGACCCTTCGACGGGACGTTTTTCCAATCCAGTCGAGCAGGGCATCGGTCTGGTGATTAAGGAGCAGAGTTTGCCGAACGGCAACACGCTCAAGACCGTGGTTCCCGTTGAGCTCGATTAGTACTGATTTTCTACTAGCGTAAAACAAAGGGCATCACGACTACGGTTGTGGTGCCCTTTTTATTTTCACGAAAGGGGTGACATGTTTTGGCTAAAAAGAACTCAATGGCTTACTACGCTGGGCAACTGCGCAAACAGGGGCAGAGAAGAATAGAACGCTTGCAGCAGGCTATCAAGGACAGTACGATTACTAAAAGTACACGTCAATGGGCGCGCGAACAGATAAAGGAAATCAGAAGCGCTATTCAGGGCACGCGCATGTACTCAAAAGAGGGCAAGCGTTACAAGTCCAAAACTGACAAGTATATCGGACAACAAATGTCACGGCTGGCGCGTGCCATATCCGAAGTCGAACCTAGATACGTCGCAAAAGATGACCCGTTTGAGCGTTCGTTCTGGATGACACAACACCAACTCAATATGGCATCCGTAAATAAGCCTAGTGTATATACCAAAGAAGACGTAAAATTATTCTACCGCGTCACTCAAAAAATATGGCAACGTCAAGGCGTTGGAGAACATGACAGAAATGAAGCCATATTGAACTACTACAATTCGATACGTAGAGAGAACGGTCTATCTCCGATAACACTTACGCAATTAGTGGAGTATGTGTTAAATGCAAACGAGAGAGTTAGGCAGATAGACATACTAGACACTGGTGAGATAGATTCAGAGTCGGAAGAATGGTACGAGGAAGTATCCAGATACGACACTTCAGACGGTGAATATGGTTCACCTACAGATGTGGGACAATCTGTAATCAACGCAATTCAAGACGCATTGGAAGACCTTTTCATACTTCCTGACCCACTCTCGATTTAGACGGTGAACCAATGAAGCGGCCGAAGTTAGTTTTAGCAGCAGTATACGACACAGAAACAACTAACATAGGTGACGGCGAAAATACCCGCGCATTCCCGATTCTATTTATCGACAACGATATCAGAGACGTAGACCTTTACACATACACACCAGATACAGACGACAAAATACACTTTTATAGGACGGAACAGGAAATGCAGGACAGAATCGACGCATACGTTTTTTGGGGTGAATGCCTCGGCGTTATACCGATAATCTGCGCCTACAATTTGATGTTCGATTTGCAACCACTAATGGAGGTCTTAAATGAGCGCTACGAAATCCACGCAAATGCTCAATCAACCACTAACGTCTATACGCTTGACTTGTATAAGGACGGAAATCAGGTACTCCGATTCTGGGACACCTACCATCTCGAAATGCGTGGGTTATCAGCTATGGGTGAAACGTGTGGGATTGCCAAAGCTAACGGTGATTGGGATTATACCCTCATCCGCACACCCGAAACTCCCCTCACAGATTTGGAACTCTTTTACGCGCGAAGAGATGTGCAGGTTATACCAGCCTATCTATCGTACCTTCTCCATGCAAACGAATGGATGCAGCAAAGCGACTTTGGATTTAGAGTACTCACCAAAACCTCGATTGTTAGACAAATGGCGCGTCGTGAAATTGAGCGTCTTACTGTTCCTAAACGGGATGGGTCGAGACTAGAACTCAGAAACGCATTTATGCGGCTCTGCAAAAAGGAACTACCTTCCAACTACTATATCTATGCTCTGCGCAAAGCGTGTTTTCGCGGCGGATGGACGTTCACCGCGGCGCGCTTTGCGCTTACTCTCCAAACCAATGTACTTTCTGCCGACGCGGTTTCGATGCACCACACATTCATAAATGGCCGATACATACCACAAGACTTCAAACCGTGTGCGCCCATTGATTTGCAGGCACATTTCAAGAACGTTTTGCAGACTAGTTTTGACTACGTACTCAACCATTATGAAAAACCCTTCGATTGCGCATTCCACGCTAGGGTGAGAATCAAGGGAATAAGGCTGCGCAAAGGAACGTGTTTCGAGAAGTGGGGCATAGCTCTGGAATCAACGTCAAAATTCAAGAAGAATATAGAGCCTGGTTCTGAAATAGGATTCGACCCCGCAAACGTGGCGCAAGAGAACTCCGTAAGGGACAACGGCTTCTATGACAGATTCGAGAAAGCGGCTTTCGCGTTCGGTAAGCTCTACAAAGCGGACGAGATTATACTGCACGTAAACGAGTTGGAATTATGGACACTTTCGAGGGTCTACGAATGGGACTCTCTGGATGCGGTATTCGGCGAAGCGACGGTTAGATTCAAGTTGCCACCCGATTTTGTGACACTACAGAGCAACAAGCTATTCGAGCAGAAGTCGGCCGCAAAGTACATCAACAACCACTACACGAAAGGGGTGCCATATACGGAAAGCGTAAACTTCATACCAGACGGAATCGCCGCCGCGCTCAAGGATGGAATACTGGAACCGCAATTCTTTGAGCAGTGGTATACGAGCACCGTAAAAGGCATGTTCAATGGCATCTACGGGACAATGGCTCAAGACGTGTTCAAACCACAGTACAAATGCGAAGACGGGAATCTGGTAATAGACGAGGAAACGATAACGACGCCAGAGAACTACGACGAAAAGAAGCCTAGGAGCACGCGCGTCCTTTACACCTATGGTATGCGCATAGTCGGCGGCTCCAGAATGCATCTTTGCATCCTCATGGAATTGCTCTACAACGCACTAGGGGATAGGATACGCATTTTGGGCGGTGACACGGATTCGGTAAAGGTAAGCTGCAACGACGACGTTACAGACGAGGAAATTGAACGCGCTATGGAACCGCTTGCGAAGGCTTCAAAAACGGCGATAGACAGGTGCATGGAAAGGCTACGCGAAAACTTCCCCGATTTAGCCAGTAGTCTTGACGGCATCGGTTCATTCGAGATTGAGAACAAAGGGAACCATTATGGACTACACGTTGAACTATGGAACAAAGCACGAGTTTCTTATGATTGTAAAACTCATATCACGTGCGCAGGTCTTCCACGGCCTATCGGCCTATACACGATTGAAACGTTTATGGACGAGCTTATCGCAGCGGGGAATAACGCAGCGACTGTATTACAAGAAACAGTCGGATTTGACACGTTCGTTTCAAACGCTATCTCACATACGTTGGAACACCACAAGCCAAAGCCTACAGATATATACGACGGAGAGGTTACGGATTATAATGGTGTTACAACGCACGTTTCGGCTCATCAATCGGTATCGCTCTATTCAGCGCCTAGATGGCTCGGCGAAACTCTTAAACTCACAAATAGACTTTCTGTTGAATTTCTTGAGCGCGAATACGGAAGAGTTGTCGATACCGCTTGCAAATATCTTGAGCGCGACAAAGTGACTGGAAAAGCGGTTCTACTGAAAGATACGGAAAACGGAATTACGGAAGTGATGCACGCATGATAACGAAAAGATTTGAATCTGTTAGTTGCAAGTTTTTGCAGAACGTGGAATGCGACAATAGCTGGATGTGCGTACTCGACGGTTACAGACTCCCGAACGCGGATTATTGCTACAAATGTAAATTCGACAGACTGCGCAAGAAAGAGGGACAGATATCAAGGAGGAAAAAGAATGGCTGATTTTTACGACTGGCACAAGACGCTTTCTTACGACGCGGACGTTACGATGGTTATCGGTCCACGTGGCGTCGGAAAGACCTTCGGCTTGAGGAAGCAGTGTATCAAGGACTTTTTGAAGGACGGTTCTAGGTTCGTGGAAGTGGTACGTTTCAAGACGGAGCTCTCAGGTGTCGCAGACGGTTACTTTAACAGGTTGCAAGATTTGCCAGATTTTAAAGAGTACATGTTCAAGACCGACGCACGGTACGGGTGGATTGCCAAAGTGCCGAAGCAACCAGAGGAAGGAGACAAGAAGGTAAAACCAGACTGGCATTTGATGACGTATTTCATCGCGCTTTCAGACGCGCAAAGGATGAAGAAAAGAACTTTCGACAAAGTAAGGAGAATCATATTCGATGAAAGCATTCTGGAATCTTCTGACAGGTATCATAATTATTTGCCAAACGAGTTTGGGATTCTTGCTAATCTTGTCGATACTGTATCCAGAGAACGAGCGGATACAGACTCTATTCGGCCGCGTGTTTACCTTCTCGGTAACGCTTGCGATTTGTCTAATCCTTACTTCGCTCATTACGGCGTTGGGACTGATTTGAAATTCGGTTATCGTTGGTACTCCAGAAAGACCTTCCTATTGCATTACGTGGAAGCGGGCGAATACGGACGCGAAAAGTTGGTCGGCACCGTGGCAGGCAGGATGATGCAGGGAACGCAGGCAGCGAAGATTGCGGTTTCCAACGAGTTTGTTGGCATCAACAACGAATTCGTGAAACGCAAGCCTAGCGGAGCTAAATTCACGTTCGGCGTAAAGTGCAACGGGAAGACGTTCGGAATTTGGGTGGACATGCAGGGCGGCCTTTATCACGTCACTTCTTCCATACCGAACAACACCGAAAAACCGATATACGCTTTGACGGCCGAAGACAACCGCATAAACTACATCGCCGCAAGGAGCGCAAACAAGACACTCTCATATTTCAAAGAAGCCTACTATCTCAACCTAATCAGGTATCAGACGGTAAAGGTGAAACGAGACTTCTATGAGGAAGTACTCACGAAATTCGGAATCAATTAAGGAGACGGAAATGAAAGTCGCATGGTTCAGTTGTGGATGCTCTTCTCTGGTGGCCACGAAACTGGCAAAGCCAGACAAGGTCATCTATATTCACGTCACTAACCAACATCCAGATACGTTGCGGTTTCTTGATGACGCTAGAAAGATTCTGGGTGACATTGAGGTATTGCAAAGTGAAGAGTACGCAAGCGTCGATGACGTTATAGAACGCACAAAGTACATCAACGGTGCATACGGCGCAAGATGCACGCTTGAGCTTAAAAACGAGTACGGCAGAAGTGGGAAGCGGAGCACTGGGCTAGGCACACGTATGTTTGGGGCTTTGACGTTGACGAATATAGGCGCGCGGAGAATATCGAGTATTCAATGCCAGAATTTGACCACGAGTTTCCACTAATATCTAGGCGCTTGACAAAGGCAGATTGTCACGCGCTCTGCGCGAAGTGGGGAATAAAGCGCCCCGTGATGTACGATTTAGGATACCCAAACAACAATTGTGTTGGATGCGTAAAGGGCGGTATGGGTTATTGGAACAAGATTCGCGTGGATTTTCCCGACGTTTTCGAGCGCAGAGCTAGACAAGAAAGATTGGTAGGTCGTTCGTGTGTCAAGGGCGTGTATCTGGATGAGCTAGAGCCAGACAGAGGACGAAACAAGGTCGTTATTCCCGACTGTTCGCTTGCTTGTATGGTTACCGAAAAGGAGACGGAAAATGAAACTGATTGAGCTTATCAGAGCCATAGGCTACAACGCGCACGTGCGGATAGCAGTGTTTGACCGCGACATGGAGAAGCACACGATTGTCGGCGAAATGACGGCAAGGGGTTACGTCGAACTGATGCATCGTATAGGCGGCATGGATTGCGCCGACTACACGGTAACGCAAATATACTGCCTTTGGCACGCGCAAGAGCTTTACATCGAATGCATGAAGCTGTAGAATGAAACCATGCGACGCTTTCGTATGGTCAAGTATTCGCAGTGCGGGGAACCGCTTGGGTGCGGCGCACGCGATGGGACGTTTCTCCAGTCCTTTTAGACACTACCAAAGGTCGTTCGCATACGGTATAATAGGGGCAACCACCAGCGACGTTGTGTGGTTGCCCCGTTTTTGTTACAAGAAGAAGGGACACAGAACATGGCCGAAGACGATACCAGACGAGATGAAGAGGAAATGAACGTGGATAACGATGCACGAGAGGAGGACATTGTAGAAGACGAGGATTCGGACACCGAAGATATCGAAGAGACAGCGCGCAAAGATGAGGACAGAACCGAAGCGCGTTTTTCCAGCATCGAAGCGACGCTCGACAAGATACTCGGACAACTCTCCAGCATTCGTGAAGCGCAGGGCATACTAGTTGAGAACGGCGCAGTTGTGCAGGAATCGGATGCGGATGTGGACTTCACAGACGTTGACGCTTTCGTGCCGCCCGCAGAGCTCGACCTTTTGATTTAATTTTAGGAGACGATAATTATGGCAGTTGACAACTACACCATTTTGCACGACGTTTGGCTCAAGGGAACCAACGACTACCAGCAGCGTATTCCAGAGCCTACGCAGACGAATATTGCGCAGACCATGAACGCGCTTTTCGACCCCATGAACCAGAACTATTACAACCAATTTATCGACGCGCTTATTATGCGTATCGGTACCACCTACGTGCACCAGCAGAGTTTCAGGAACCCCTTGCGTGAATTCAAGCGCCCGCAGATGATTTACGGTTCCACGATTCAGGAAATCATCCCAAAGTGGATTCGCGCACATAGCTACGTGGACGATGCGGAAGACGTGTTCAAAATGGCACGCCCTGACGCGCGCGTCTGGTACCACTCGCAGAACAGACGCGACAGGTACGACATTACCATCAACGACACGGAGCTTAGAACCGCGTTCACGGAATCGAACGGCCTTAACAAGCTAGTTTCCAGCATCATGCGCGTGCCCATCAATTCGGACGAATACGACGAGTACAGAATCATGATGCAACTGATTGCGGTTTATGAGCAGAAGTGGGGTTTCTACAAACACGCTCTATCGGCCGCACCGACCGACGAGACAACTGGCAAGGAGTTTTTGCAGGCTCTCCGTGAGTACGCTGGATTGCTGCGTTTCCCAAGCACCACATACAACAACGGCGCAATTCCCGACATTCCCATTTTTGTCAACCCGCAGGAACTCATCTTGCTTGTAACGCCGAAAACGCAGGCGGCTTTGGACGTTCAGACTTTGTCTGGAATCTTCCAACTGGAAAAGGCAGACATTCAGTACCGCACTATTCTGGTAGACCAATTCCCCATTCCCGACAACGATTGCGTCGCGCTTCTGACCACCACGGACTTCTTCATGTGTGCGGACACGGAATACCGCAACACTTCCATCTACAATCCGAAGACGCTCGGCACCAACTATTTCCTTCACCATTGGGGTGTGTATTCGGTGTCTCCGTTCGTGCCCGCAATTATGTTCACCGCTGGAGGTTCTTCCACGACCACCACGGAGGTAGAGCAGACGGTGACGGGAATCTCCATCAACGCGGCGGCGCAAAACGTAAAGGCTGGAGACACGCTTGCCATGCGTATCGCGCTTGCTGGAACAATCGACCCTGAAGTCGATTATGTTGAGGTTGCGCCGAATGCGGCAACCTATGCAGTATCCGTGACGCGCGATGGTGTCGCGGTCAACTCCCCGAAGACGCGCGTTGACGAGTACGGAATCCTTCACGCGGGCGAAGACCTCGAAGCCGACGACGTTATTACCGTCACGGCAACGAGCACCTACATCAACCCGTCTGGAGCAACGGAAACGCTTACCGACACTGGCACCTTCACGGTAATATAATCTGAACGCATAAAAGTGCCAGTGAAAGGGCGGTACGTTATGACAATGGCGTACCGCCCATTTTTACAAAGGAGCCATAAATGCAGTTTCCACATCTTTCAGACACACAATTCCCCGACCTTCCAACGGTCAACGTATATCAGTTTCAAAATAACTTCGACTATTCCAGATGGAACGAGAAGACGAAAATCAAGCTCTGCAACGTCATCTGGAACTCCGATTACACAGACGTTGTGAAATGGGATACCAACGAGGAACGCGACGCATGGTTCGATTCTCTACTCGACTTTTGGACGGTGGAGTTGCGAACGGCGGCGCGTATCGTACCAGAGGGCTATGTGAAGTTGCCTATACCTTACGACGTTATGGCACGATACAACTACCTATTCGTGGACATGCCGATAGCGACAAGTGCGGACAACCCTATTGACTACGAGAACAGCGAAGGAATCAGGCGTTGGTATTTCTTTGTGAACAACATACAGTATTTGGCACCTAACGCTACGCAGGTGTATGTGGTTCCCGATATCTGGACTAACTTCCAGAACGACATTGACATTACATATATGTTACTGGAAAGAGGACATGCGCCAGTGGCGGCTTCTGACACCGCGCAGTACTTACAAGACCCGATATCGAATAACAGGTACCTTTTGGCCCCAGACGTAAACTTCGACAATGCATCAATTACGCGCTCTTCTTCTTTCGTGCCTTTTGGCAACGGAAGGAAGTACGTATGTTTCGCAACGACTTGCAGCCCGTCCCTAATTGGCACTTTGGGCACCGTAACAGACGACCCTTCTTACGACCCCACTGGAAACATAACGTACAGTGATGACCCCGCACGATATGGCTACCAACTTATAGTCAACGGCTACAGTATGGGAAACGGGCGCAATTATGCGAACGCAAACACGCCCGCCGCTGCAGGCTTCTCCGACGGCCTGATTGCCAACAATCTTAGCGTGTACGCAATTCCAGCCGAAGAATGTTACGGAAACGGCACGTTTTTCGCCGACGTTTTACATTACTGCCCGCAATTCCTGACTACGGTGAAAGCGTGTTTCGTCGTTGACGAGGCTTGTATCACGCTCGGAACGCAATACGGAATCGCGGGGCACGCGGTGTACAAATGCGTGGGAAAAGAAAGCACGCTACTGCAGAAAGCTCTGACGATTGCAGATTTTGGCTACCCGCAAGAGCTACAGAGATTCGCCAAACTTTACACTGCGCCTTACGCGAAGCTCGAGATAACGGACAACGACGGTACTACGTATGACGTAAATATCGAGGAAACCACGACACTCTCAGTCAAGTCGGTTGTGAGTATCGCTTTCCCCTACATCAACGAGCGCGTCTATGTGGACGGAATAGGCGGCAAGGGCTCGCAGTCCTACACATGGACAGATTTGAGGGGTCAGATTGCGACGCTCGGAATGCAGAACTCCGATTGGTTCAAATATTGCTTCGACTGGCAGATACCGACATTCGCACTTTTCATGGACGGTCAAACCGCGTTCATGCTGGAGTCGTTCAACCGTACCGTAAAGCAGGGCATAGACAACGCGCTAGTTGCCTACCACAATTCCATGCGTAGCGCGAACACAGCTTACGAGAACGTTTTGGAGCAGGCGGACGTTGCGTATGCGAACACGATAAGGAACGCGGAAAACGCACGCGATTGTTCTTACGCTTCTGCCGACACTGGGAAGACGAACGCGGACAACCTCGCGGACATGAACCACACCAACGCCTACAATGCGGCCGCAACGGCGAAGCAGAATGCGGACAACGCCGCAGCGACGGAAAAGACCAACGCAGACAACGCGGCAGACACCAACCACACGAACGCATACAATTCGGCTGCGCTTGCGTACAACACGGTAGACCGCACTTGCACGGCACAGAGCCAGAATCTCGCTACGGAAAATGCAGCGATTGTGCTACGGGAAGACACCGCGATAGTCGCTAACACTTCTCTAACGCAGATATCCAACGATTTGGCACTGCAAACCAAAAACCTATCTAACAACATGGTTCAGTACACCACGACGGCGGACGTGGAGAAGTCGACGGCCACGACGATATCGACGGGAATCGGAACGATTGCGACCTCGGCTTTGAGCGGCGCTCAGGCGGGCGTGGTAATGGGCGGCGTAGGCGGCGCAAGTATCGGCGCGGTTGCGGTGCCGCTAATCGGTGAGGTTCCAGGCGTCGCTATCGGAGCGCTGGGCGGTGCCGTTGTCGGCGGTGTGGGCGGCGCGATATCGGCCGCCGTCAACCTACAGAACAACGGCGTGACAACGAACACAAGCTCTTCGATAGCTTCGGCGCAGCAAACGCTCAACACCGACAACTACCTGAACAACGCGCAGGCGGCAGAGGACACAAGGGACATCGAAAACGACCACAAGAGGTTCCTATATAGAACCAACTCGACTACGTCAACCGCGCAGATGAACAATTCCAACGCGACCAGCCGACTGAATGCGACCGACGCGAAGACTACCACGGAGACGAACGCGGACAACGCGCAAACCACAACGAAAACAAATGCCGCAAACTCGAAGAGCACAGCAAACACGAACGCGGCCAACACGGAGACGACGACAAAGACAATCGCGGACAACAACCAGACAGTCGCGAAGACGAACGCGACGAACACAAAGAACACGTCTTACGCGAATGCGGCCGCGACTTGTGAGACAACTAGGGTTTCTGCCGGAGCCACCAGAAGCAACGTCAGAAGCAACGCGGGATTCACGCGACAGGTTGCGGAGCTTAACGCGAAGGAGATTCTGGAGAACGCAAAGAATGCGGGAATGGCCGCCGTTGACGACTCCAGAAACTCCGCACCAGTTGAGTGTTGCCCATACAGCGGGAATCCGCAGGCGGATTACATGCGCACGAGGGGTGTGCAGATTAAGGTGAAGACGCAGAGCGATTCTGCCATACGACAAACAGGCGACGTTTTCGCACGTTTCGGTTACGCTCTAAACCAGATTTGGAACGTTGCGCAAAGTGGTCTGAAACTTATGAACCACTTTACATATTGGAAGGCCACCGAAATATGGGTGGATGACACGGAATCTTCCAACAACGCGGTTAACAATTTCATTCACCGCATGTTCTTGAACGGTGTTACGGTATGGAACGACCCTACGGAGATTGGACGAGTAAATGTGTACGACAACTGACGAGAAAACTAGAACGCTTGACGAGCTTCTTGCGCTCGACACGTATCAGGGGATGACGGACGCGGAAATCGACGTTATCCTAGACTACAAAATCAAGCAGGCAGTCACGGAACGCGAAGTGCTTGCCAGAATCGAGTTGCAGATACAGACGGCGGAGCAGGTTATAGCGGACAACAGGCGCAGTGCGCAGGAAGCGCACGATGTGTTACAATCTATAGTAGAGGCGGAGTTTCCAACGATAAAGCTTTTGGAACCGAAGCGTTTCGAGCCGCGTAGTTTGGAGGGGTGAAATGGCACGCAGGGGCGGAAAGAATCGCAAAGCGCAGAAACCGAACACGTCGTGCGATTATCGCATAGGACGGCACAATCATAACTATTGGCAAACAGCCGACAGAAATGAACGCCTTTATCGCTACTATATTAACCTCATAATGCAAATGGCTATGTCACGTTTTAGGTGGCTCAACCTTCCACCGACTTGTGACGAGCGCTATTTGGAGTGGGTTTTGTGTCTCGAAGGTGTGGCTACGATAGCATTCCCGAAAAAGCAGCGCGGAACGTTCTACTCTACGCAGGCGGTACAGCAGGGCGTTTTGAACATCTACCAGAATCCTACGAAATGGATTAGCTACGGCAACAACGGTTGGAGATTCAATTGCGACAACAGTAATGGCGTGATTATCTACGACAACATTTCGCGGTTTCCCATGATGGAGGGAATCGAGCTTTACGCCAACGAGCTAACCCATATCAGGATGACGAAACAGATTAACAGGATGCACCAGCAAACGCCGTGGATTCTCAAAGGGCCACAAGAAAAGCGGCAGGATATGGTCAACATGTTCAAGCAGGTCGCAGGCGGCGAACCCGCGATACTCGGAACTGACGGCATGGACGCTATCCAATATGAGGTAATGACGGCAAACGTGGAATACCTCGGCCACGACTTATCCGAAGACGAGGAAGCAACGTGGAAACAGATTTACACCATGCTGGGACTTGCGAATGTGCCGTTCAAAGCGGAGCGCCAAACGGAGGACGAAATCATGGCGCAGAAATCGCCTACCAATCTGATACTACTTGCAAGTCTGGAAGAGCGTCGCAGGGCTGCGCGAAAGTTGAACAAGCGTTTCGGCAACTATCTTGAGAATCCTATTCAAGTCGTGTTACGCGCAGATAACGAGTCCGAAAACTGGAACTTTGAGCACAACATCCAATCGCAGCTCAGGGCGGTGAACTAAAATGATACCTGAAGACGTTACGCCTTTTCCCGAAGATTGGACTTCCAAAGACGAATGGCACGCGGTTGTCACTATTCAGCTCGGAGAGCTTGCGGAATCTGGATTCTTTGACCTTACCAGAACCGACTGGGATTTTGGGCCGAAATTCAGCGCAGAACAACACGCGCAATTGTGCCGAAAAATTACCAACCACTTCTGGTACCGTGAGATTGCGCTAGTACCGCCTGGACTTTGGAAACGCGAATTTCTTCGCAAGATGAACGAGATTATGCCGAAGTACATGTATTGGTATAAGACGCTCGATGACGATATCCTTTTGGGAACCGAAGGAGAATACTATAAGTCGCGCAACGTATTTAGCGACTTCCCGCAAACCAGTTTGGTAGGCGATTCGCAGGACTACGCCAGTACGGGAAACGACGTGGAATACGAGCGCATAAAGCAGATGGACCCGTTGGAGCTGGAAGACAGGCTCAAGAACTACAACGACGTTGACCTTGCAATTATCAACGAAATTGAGCCGCTCTTTTCGTGCCTATTTACTGTTAATATAAACGGTTACTGATTGGAGGTGTATCGTGGAAGACCTTGTACCGTTAGTTTCAAACGTCGGCTTTCCTATCGCGGCGTTCGTCATGATGTACTACATGTGCAACACGACGATTAAAGAGAACACAAAGGTTGTCTCAGATTGTGCGGAACTGATACGCACAATTGTTCACGGGAAGGAGGACGCGGAATGAGCTTCACGCCCACTACGCCAGTTGCACCCTTCTGGGGTTGGTTGGACTTCACGCCAGCTCTGCCAGACTTTTACTGGGACGTTGAATCGGCCGAACAGAGAATCAAGAAGATATGTTGCGAACTGCACAAACTTTGTGAGTACGCAAACATGCTCGGAACCAACATCAACCTCGACCACCAGCTTATTGACGAATTGCAACGCGCTTTCGAGCAATTCATGGAAAGCGGTTTTGATGACTACTACAAAGAGCAAGTCCACGACTGGATTCTTGACAACTTTCAAGTCATTATGGACGGTCTTTTGGGACACATGCTTTTCTTCGGTCTTACTGAAGACGGTTATTTCACAGCGTACATCCCGCAAAAATGGGCTTTTGTTTTAGGAACGGATGTTGACTATGAATCTGACACTTACGGATGTCTTGAAATATACTATTAGTTTCACACTTTCGATGGTTGCTATTTTTAGCGTAGGCGCTGCATTCGGTTGGTGGCTAAACGAAAGGAGCCGAAAAGAATGAAACACACCACAATCGCATGTAAGTTAGTGCGCGAACGTGTTTTGGAAACACTTAATAAAGGTGAATATCCAAACGGTAAAGACTTCAAGGTTTACATCGTCGGTTGTACTTATATTCTAGGGTACGAAAAATTTTGGATTAGTACAGACCTTCCTGACGGTAAATATTTTGAGGTAACTTATAACACGCGAACGAACGAATTTTATCTTGACGAATATGTACGTGTTTATAACCGCGCTATTAAGGAGTAGAAATGGCTAACTTCACGCCGCAGGAAATCGAGGAAATGCTGCAAGAGTTTTTCGCCGTTACTGGAAAAAGGCAGTATGTGGGTGCTCGATACGTGCCGCAATTCGGTCGTAGGGGTGAAACGTCCATCGACTGGGACAACACCGCACCGTATGAGCCGCTAACTATCGTCATCTATCAGGGCAACAGCTACACGTCGAGAACCTATGTGCCAACAGGCGTAAACATTACCGACGAAAATTACTGGGCGCTTACTGGCGCATATAACGCACAAGTCGAAGCGTATAGGCAAGAGGTAATCCAACTGCAAGATGACTGGGCGGATTGGAAGACGGATACCGAAGGCGATTTGGATGCGTGGAAAGACGCTACGGTCGAAGACTTCGAAGAAGCCATCGACGACATACCGAACATCATCCCCGCAAGCGCGTTCGACTCTACGAACACCGTTAAGAAATATATTGACGACCGTACAATCGAGCAAACCGAAGCGTATTTCTTTGGTGATAGCTGGGGCGTTAGTGCAACAAGCGAACAAGACCCTACTACGGGAAACGGTTATGTGCAAAGGCTTGCGCAGTTATGCCAACTAAATATCAATAACTACCACGTGAGGGGTTGCGGTTTTGTCACGGCAGGCGTATCTAACGAAACCATGCTCGAAATTCTGCAACGAGTGACGGTGACGCAAGAGCAGGCGAAACGCACTAAATATGTTTTCGTTTGTTGCGGTACCAATGACGGCACCCAATCGCAGGCGGACGTTGCGCCCGCAATCTCGACGTATTTTGCGGCACTTAAAAACAAGTTTCCTTACTCGATAATTATATATACGCCGAATTACGTGAAAATGCAGGGCGGTTCTCTGCCATCAACGAGAATGGAAATTCTTGTAGCATGTTTGAACGCTTCTGGTGAGAGACTCCACGTTAACGATTCTACCGCATGGTTACCCTACGCTGGATGGTGGGCAGATGACGGCATCCATTTGGTGTATAACGGGCAATACCACTGGGCAGAAATGATTTACATGCAGCTTTTCGCTAACAAGCAGCAAACGTGGCCGATAACCATAAATCTGGTCGAAAACTGCCCGCTTACCATGAATAATTATTCTGCCGTATATAGCAACGGAATTGTTCATATAAGGGCGTCACTCACAGCGAACCGCGGTTTCCAAGCGGCACAACAATTCTTCAGAATGGGACTTTCGCTCGACCCCTTACTATTCCCCGACGTTGAGATAAATTCACCGCTATATAGTAACGCAAACAAGATGGTCGGAATGATTAGGCTAGGCAGTGACGGTCTTTGCTATATTTGCCCGTCCGAAGGTATACAAGAAAATACCATTGTGACATTTAACCTTACCTACGCAACCAATTGTTACAAATACTAATGAGGAACAATTATGTGGGCAAATGACATCGACAAATGCAAAGACCCTAGCGACTACGCTTATTGTACTTGTAAAGTGTATAGCTGCGGCTATTCACAGCCGAACAGAAAGAACATATCGAAATTAAAGCTCAAAAACGGTACGGCGGAGTGTGACTGTTCTTCTGGAGTGTCATGGTGGCTCTTCATGGGCGGTTTCCTTAACGAGAATCCGTGGTTCCACACCGCTATCGAAAGACAATATCTTCTCGACCATGGTTTCGATATGTTCGCGTTCGGTGATATGCCACTGAAAAGAAACGACGTTTTATGGAAATCTGGACACACTGGCTTGTATATCGGAGAAGGACTGCAAGCGGAAGCGATTAGAGACGAGAACCACGACGCAGGATATGAGGGTACAATCCCAGGCGACCAAGACGGCGGCGAAACGGTCGTGCGTTCTTTGACCGACTGGGAGTACGTTTTAAGGAAGCAATTCACACCACCACTAGAGGAGTTGATTGAAATGACGTTTTTGTTCACCACTGACGGCGACTTCGCTGGAGCAGTTTATTTCTACGACGGCGGCAAGTGTTTCCACGTCACTGGAGATGAGAAAGCGGCACTCATGAACGCGCACAAGAAGGCTACTGGAAATGAGCTACCATTCTTCCATCTTGAGGGCGGCTCAGATATCATCAAGATGTGCAGGCGAGGAATGTAATGCAGTTTGTGGAACGATATGAAGCGTTTTGTCGACTTGTCAACGATACTGTTATTTCTATTGGAACTTTTGACACTCACGAGGAAGCGGTAGATGCGGCAATTATGTTCGCCAGTGAGGAACTTCCCACGGAGCGCGTAAAGGCATTCCAAGTGCAGCGTGTTTATTTGAACGTTGCTTGTTACCCCGCAGAGGGCATCTTTGAAGACCTCAAAAAGGGGGGATAGTCAAAACGAAAATCGCGCGTTCGGAGTTTGCGGGCGCGCGATTTTTTTCGTTCGATTTTTGAAAAAATTTTCTGGAAACTTCGGTTTTCTAAAATAGGCGACAATTTTCAGGTTTCTGGAGATGACGATTTTGTGGAGATTTTCGGCGACCCCTTCAGACCCCTCGATTTTAAGGTTCCTGAAAACGCTTTCAGGTTTCTTTCAGGAACCTGAAAGAAACCTGAAAATGGGATGTTCATTGTCTCAGTTTCCAATGTGATGTGAGACATTTTTTGTCGTAGGTTGTGCCGGCGGAATGGTTGATTTTTTGATATCACGGATTTTTCTAAAATCTCTGATATCAAGGATTTTAGGAAAAACTCTTATATCAAGGATTTTTCTAAAATCCTTGATATAAGAGTTTTAACCATGAGCCCAGTCACCTAAACTAGGATGTTTTTTGTCGTAGTTTGTTCCTGGGCTCTGAAACTGGGACGTTTTTTATCGCAGTTTAGGGCAATTCCAGATCTAAAATGTGTGACATTTTTTGTCTAGTTTGGCAGTCTGGGCACACTAATATATTGGTGTGGTTGTGTCGTTTGTTGAGACTGTAAACAACGTAGGTTACAAGATTGTTTCAAATGTCGCATTCGTGCGTGTTTTCGTGCGTTTTTGCGTTACGCTTAGCGTGCGTCGCGTGTAAGCGTCGGCGCGCGTACCTTTTAATTAAATCCAATCAAGTGGAGAGCAAGCGAGAGCTTTGAAGCCGCTAATGAGTCACTTGAGGGTATCGTGTTTAGGCGATTCGACCAAATGTAGTACCTTGACAACACCAATAGGCCATACCAGGAAATACTAAATATCGGTATTGATATACACCTATATTTTGGTGAATCTATCGTAGGTATATTTTGGTGTGAGGTTACGAGACGAATATACGCTCTTAACGCGTTAGTCATACCTTGGCAAACTAGCGAAGCCTAAAACAACGTATAACAAAGCATAATAACGAAACGTATAGAATGGACATGAAATGTTTAGCTTTAAATGGAATTACGATTATGGAAAAATGAAAGCCATATACAATGGTGTTTGGCACCAATTAAATCAATGTAGTGCTGCTATTGCACATACTATTGATGAGGATAATAACATCAAAGTTAGTACATGGTACTTCAATTCATATGTAACGCCTATAATGATGATTAAAGTCATTAAGCATAAATCTTACAACATGAAAGCCACTATTACCGTATGCGTCAATGAGGAATATTTTGGATGTTCTAGAACAACCATATCCCAAACTAATAAATTCCTTGATTATGTCGGCGCGTTTATGATATTTGGTTACCGTTATAGTGATATTAAATTCGCTTTAAATAAACTAATATCAAATGGTAAAAGCTTTGAATACATCACGGATGATAATTCGCCTATGATATTCGCTTGTAAGGATTCAAATATGCGTAAGGTCTTTAAAAATCGTGCTGGCGATTGGAGTTATTACAGTATCTAATCGTTAGTAGTTTTTTCGTAATGTAAACCATAGTAAGAAAAGGAAATGAAAAATGTTGTTCTCTGAAATGATGGAAAAGCGCGTAGTTATTCCCGATACTTATTTATTGCATCTTGAAAATCTTGACATTGATAAAGCAGATAGCGGTAAAGGTTATGTTACTGGCCATCTATTGAACGATAAAGGTACATTCACGTTAACATGTGGTGAGTTTGGTAACGCTTTCAAGCGTATTTTCAGTGACGAATTTATTGAATATTGTGGTCTGGTAAATGATTGTGCTAATGCCTTATATGAGCGTGAAAACAAACGCGAAGAATTGGCAGATTTTATTTCAGGATATAGAAACTATTTAGATGATGAGCGTAACGCATACGCTATTATCCATGACTACGATATCGCATGTACTGAATTATCAACATTAGCTGAAGCGCGTATAGAAGATAAAAACTCATTGATAGATGATTACGGTTGGTCTAATTGGATTGACGTTTGTCGTTTGTACGAATGCATATTTGAAGTACCACGCGAAAACTTGTAAATGCTAAATCGTTTTTATAAAGCGATAGCAGAATTAATAATAATTCTGCTATCGCTTATTCCCGTGATATTGGTTATATCTATTCCAATTGGAATAGTGACGTTGTTGTTAGATAAGATTAAAAACGTTTTGAAAAGGAGTTAGTTATTATGGCGCGTGCAATTTCTAAGAAAATGATTTCTGCAACTATTTACGGATTTAACGCCGATATCGATTTCGAACTTGATGAGAACGGTATGCCTAAACCTAACGTAGTAATTCAGTGTGACGGAAATCCAACGATGAATAAGGCACGTATTCTTTTGGAAAAAGAATGCGATACTAAAAACGTTATGGTATTGAATATTGATGTTGATGAATCTAAGTTGAATGTTCCAAGTGAAGATTTTTATAACCATAGTGAAGTGTGTGAAGATGGGGTAAATTATGGGCGTGAATTTGTAACGCGCGTATTTAAAATTACCGCGGTTGGCGGTTTCTATTTTGACGATGATGGTATTCATGCGTTTGGTACCACATATTTTGATGTTACTACCGATAATAAATTATTGAATTGGT
>JAEIGA010005809.1_pt1 | contig 18795 bp, 18 predicted proteins | sample 9270691 | NCBI WGS metagenome assembly JAEIGA01 (sample SAMN17057246, study PRJNA624740) | gut metagenome | biome: biome; isolation source: fecal sample | host: Bos grunniens | place: China: Xizang | collected 2019 | reverse complement strand
TGTAATGATTCCAATGTACATGAACAAATCAAAAGTTAGTGAAGATGAAATTAGAAATATTATTGATGCTGAATCATGGTTAAATGCTAATGAAATGGCTGAAAAATTTAATGTTACTTTACTAGATGAAGAAAAAACAGCAGTTGCTAGTGTATCTAGTAATTTATTTAAAAATTATAAAAATATACCTGATTTTATTAAAAATTCACTAGAAAATGAAGAAAAAGGGCAAGAAATAGAAGAAAATGCCGAAAAAAGCGAAGAAATAGTTGAAAATGAAGAAAAAGAACCTATTTCAACAGAAAACCAATCAAAAGAAGAAGAAATTAAGGCTAGATTAAGCCTAATTAACATCTCATTAAAATTAAAAACTTTAGAAGAAGGAGAGGATAAAAATGAATAAAAAAATGAGAGAAATTAAAGCAGAAATGGATGTTTTAAATAATCAAGCAAAAGATTTATTTGAAGCAAAAGATTATGAAGGAGCAGAAAGCAAAGTTGCTGAAATTGAAGCATTAGAAAAAGCTTATAAAACTGCTGAAAAATTATTCCAAGGGGAAAAAGAAGAAGTTAAAGATGAAGTTATCAACAAATCAAAAGAAGTAAATAAAGTAAAAGCATTTGCTGATAACATTAGAAAAATTAAAAATTCAATGAATGAAGGTGCTGGTGCTGATGGTGGTTATACAGTTCCAGAAGATGTATCTACTGATATTGAAAAATTAAGAGAAGCAAAATTCTCACTTGAACAATTAGTAAGTGTTGAAGCAGTTTCAACAATGAGTGGTAAAAGAACTTATAAGAAAAGAGTTCAACAAACAGGATTTGCTAAAGTTGGTGAAGGTGGAAAAATTGGAGCAAAAGCAACTCCACAATTTGGAAGAATGGAATATGCTATTGAAAAATATGCTGGAATTTTACCTGTAACAAATGAACTTTTTGAAGATAGTGATGCTAATATCTATAATGAATTAGTACAATGGATTGCAGATGAATCTCGTGTAACTAGAAATAAATTAATTATTGAAGCAATTAAAACAAAAGCAGAAGAAGCAATTGTTGGTTTAGATGGAATTAAAAAAGTTTTAAATGTAACTTTAGGTCAAGCATTTAAACCAAGTGCAGTAATTGTAACTAATGATGATGGTTTACAATATTTAGATACATTAAAAGATAAAGATGAAAATTATGTATTAAGTGTAAATCCAGCAGATCCAATGAAAATGGTTTTAGCAGCTGGTGCATCAGTTATTCCAGTTCGTGTAATTCCAAATGCAGATTTAGCATCTGATGGTAACAAAATTCCATTCTACATTGGAGATTTCAAAGAAGGTATTAAATTATTTGATAGAAAAAAATTAAACATCATAACTTCAAATACTGCTGCTGCTGGTGAATTAAATGCATTTGAAGAAGATTTAACTTTATTCAGAGCTATTGAAAGAGAAGATGTTCAAGTTCGTGATGAAGCAGCATTTGTTAATGGATATATTGAAGTAGCACAAGTTTAGTAAAAGTGAGGTGTTTATATGCCTACAATAGAAGAAGTTAAAGATTATTTAGGAATTGATTTTGATGATGAAGTTTCAATTAGAAACATTCAAAGATTTATTCTTTTCACAGAAACTTATTTAAAAGGTGGTATAAGCAACCTTCCAAAAGATGATGAAAGAGTCAAGCAATTGGCTCTTTTTATCATTGAAATTTTGTATGATAGAGGTTCTTATAATGCTAAAGAAAATGTAATGATAGAAAAACTAAAGAATGATTTATTTATGCAACTTCAATGCGAAGGTAGAATCTAATGGCTAGTTATAAATTTCCTATAAAAATCCAAAAATTAAATGAAGATACTGAAAAATGGGAAGATTACTATTCTACTCATTCAAACATTAATAAAGTTGGTGGAAAAGAATATTTTCAAGCATCAACAAATATTAGCAGCTCAACATTTAATTTTAAAGTAAGATATTGTTCATTATTAAAAGAAATTATTTTTAATACTGAAATATATAGAGTTGTATATGATAATCATTGCTATGATATTAAAAATGTAGATCATTATGGTGAAAATAAATCAGAATTAACCATAATAGGTGAATACAATGGCAAAAAAAATTAAAACAGATTATTTAAGTAAAGCAATTGCCGAAGAATTAATGCTTTATGGAGCGGAAGTTTCAAATGGAATCAAAAAGAAAAATGATGAGTGTATGAAACAATTTGTAAAAGATACCAAAAAAGATGCTCCAAAAGGAAAAAGAAAAAAATTCTATAAACATATCACTAGTCAAACGGTTGTTGAAACACCAAATAAAAAAATAAATAGATGGTATGTTAAAGATCCTGAATATAGACTAACTCATTTAATAAAAAATGGCCATCAAACAAGAAATGGAAAAAGAGAAACAAAAGCTCAAGATTTCATAACTGATAATTATGAAAAGATGGTAAAAGATTATGAAAATGGGATTAAGGAGGTAGTAGAAAATGGACATTAAAAAATGGTTTGAAGATGGAACAGGTTTAAAAATCAAAGAAATAAGATATAGAAAAATGCCTTCTCTACCTTTTAACATTTTTATAGATGATAAAAATTATCGTGGTTCAGATTTAGAAACTAATATCATAGAACATAACATTACTATTGAACATTATAGTGAGGATATAAATGATAATGATGAAACAATCATTGAAAACTTTTTAAATAACGAAAAATCAAAATTACATTATGAATACTATGAAAAAAATCGTGAATGGTTAGAAACAGAAGAAATGTGGATAACAATTTATGAGTTAAGTACATTTTTAGAAAAATCAAGAAAGGAAGGTAATTAAAAATGGCTAAAAGAGATAACAAAGTAATCACTTTAGGAAGTGGAAAATTATATGTTGCTGAATATTCAGGTACTATTCCAGAAGATTCAGTAATTGAAGTTGAAGAAAATTTACTTGGGTTAATCAAAGGTGGAGCAAATATTGCTTATACACCAGAATTTGCAACTGCAACTGATGATCTAGGTTTAGCAAAAAAACAAAAAATATTAAATGAAGAAGTTGTATTATCAACAGGTCTTATTACTTGGAATGGTAACACTTTAGCAAAATTAAGTGCAACTGGTAGAGTTGTAGAAGCAAATGGAATAAGAACTACTAAAATTGGTGGTTTAGGTAACGATAATGGTAAATCTTATGTATTACATTTTGTTCATGAAGATGCAGCTGATGGAGATGTAAGAGCAACTATTGTTGGTAAAAATACAAGTGGGTTTACATTACCATTTTCAACAGAAGAAACAACTGTTGATGCTGAATTTAATGCATTACCAAACGATTCAGAAGGAACTTTATTAATTCTAAAAGAAGAAATTCCAGCAAGTTCATAGGAGGTATAAAATAATATGTTTGATATGAGTAGTTTAGTAAAAAGATATTTTCCAATCACACTTGAAGATGGTAGAAAATTGGAAATAGAACCTCCAAAATTAAAAACACTAAAAAAAATAGCACATCTTTCAAAATTAACTGATGGAGCAGAATTAACAGAAGAAGATATTGAAAGTTTATCAAGTGCTATTTCTTTAGCATTAAGTAAGAATAAAACAAATTTAAAAATATCATCAGATGAAGTAGAAGATATGTTTGATATTAGTGCAATGTACGACTTCCTAACAAAATATTTTAAATGGGTAAGTGAAATTCAAAACTCAAAAAACTAATTATTCCTTACTATCCAAAAAAGAAAAATGATAGTAAGGAGAATCCGTATTTAATAGAAACAATAGAATATAAAACAGTTTCAAAATATTTAAATATACCTCTTTTTGAGGTTGAAGAATTAAATGTAATAGAATTTAGGTTCTATTTAAGAGAAGCATTTATTTATAATTGCTCAATGACTGAAGAAGGTATTGAATATTTAATAAATGCTAAAAGACTTGAAACAACAGAACCTGATAGAAAAAGCATTAGAGAATTTAATAAGCAGAAGGAGGGCAACAACGATTAAAGTTGATGTCCTCTTTTTTTTATAGAAAGGAGGTCTATAAATGGCAAATTCAAAAATCAAAGGTATTACTATTGAACTTGGTGGAGATACAACCAAATTAGATAAAGCATTAGAAGGTTCAGAAAAACAAAGTAAAAATTTACAAGGTGAATTAAGAGGAATAAATACTTTATTAAAGTTTGATCCATCAAGTGTTGAATTAATAACACAAAAACAACAAGTTTTAAGTGAAGCAATTGAAACAACAAAAAGCAAATTAAAAACACTTGAACAAGCACAAGTTCAAGTACAACAACAATTTGAAAAAGGCGATATTACTGCTGAACAATATAGAAGTTTTCAAAGAGAAATTGTTAGTACACAAAAGAAATTAAGTGATTTAGAAAATCAACAAGAACAATTAAATAGTGTATTAAATCAAGCTGAAAGTGCTTATAGTTCATTAACTAATAAAATATCTAGTCAAGAAAATGAATTATCTTCATTAAAAAAAGAATATACAAATGTTATTTTAGAATTTGGTGAAACATCAAAAGAAGCACAAGATTTAGCAAAAAAAATAACAGATTTATCAAGTGAATTAAATGATAGTAAATCAAGATTAAAAAATGCTGAAAATGCAGCAGAAGATTTAAGTAAATCATTAAAAGAAGCAAATGATAGTGCTAAAGATACTGATGGTTATACAATGGCCAAAGATGTATTATCTGATCTTGCTAGTAATGCTATTCAAGGTGTTATAAATGGAATTGGTAATGTAATTTCTGCATTAGGAGAATTACCAGCTGCAACAGAAGAATACCGCTCTATGATGGCAAAATTAGAGGGTTCAACAAAAACATTTGGTTATTCTGTTGATTTTTCAAGAGAACAATTTGATAATTTTTATTCTTATCTAGGCGATAATCAAATGGCCACAAATGCTATTACTAATTTAATGGGTATTGGTACATCAACAGAAAGTATTTCTAAATTAGCAGAAGGTGCTATTGGTGTATGGGCATCATATGGCGATAGTATTCCAATCGAATCATTAACGGAAGCCATTACAGAAACAATTACCGTTGGCAAGGTCACTGGCAGTATGGCCGACAGTATCAATTGGGCTAAAGTTTCACAAGATAAATTAAAAACTGCATTAAGTGGAAATAGTGAAGCTCAAAAGGCTTTTAATGCAGCATTAACAGAAGGTGAAGCGGTAGAAGATGCATTTAATGCAGCATTAGCAACAACTACTGATTCACAAGAAAGAGCGGATATTGTTGCTCAATTTTTAAATGCTACTTATGGTGAAAGTAAAAAAACATATGATGAAATGACAGGTAGCATTCAAAATTCAAAAAATGCTGAAAATGAATTGCAAGAAACACAAGCAAAATTGGCTGAATCAATTGAACCAATGCAAACAGCATTTACTAATTTAAAGACACAAGCATTAGAACTACTATTACCTATTGTTGAAAAAATATCTCAATTGTTTCAAGATTTAGGTAAATGGATGGAAGAAAATCCAGCAAAAGCAGAAATACTAAAAGGTGCTTTATTAGGTATAGCAACTGCATTAGGTGTATTAGCTGGAGCATTAGCAATATCAAATCTAATATCATTAGTTCAAAAAGCATTTGCTTTATTGAATGTTACTATGCTTGCTAATCCAATTGTTCTAATAGTTGCTGCAATAGCAGGTCTAGTAACTGCATTTATCTATTTGTGGAACAATTGCGAGGAATTTAGAGAATTTTGGATAAATTTATGGGAAAAAATTAAATCTGCTTTTAATAAAGCTGTTGAAGCAACTAAAAAAGGTATTCAAAGTGTTAAAGATTATTTTGGAAATTTGAAAGACAATATTTCAACAAAAGTTAATAACATAAAAGATACTGTAACAAATGTATTTAACAAAATCAAAACTGCTATTACTTCACCAATTGAAAAAGCAAGAGATACTGTTAAAAGTGTAGTTGATAAAATTAAAGGCTTTTTTAATTTTAGTGTATCATTACCAAAAATTAAATTACCTCATTTTTCAATCAGTCCTAGAGGTTGGCAAGTAGGAGATTTATTAAAAGGTTCTATTCCTAAACTTGGAATAGAATGGTATGCAAAAGGTGCAATTTTAAAGAAACCTACTATATTTGGTACGAACGGAAATAATGTTATGGTTGGTGGAGAAAAAGGAACTGAAGCAATCGCTCCAATCAGTGAATTATTAAAATATGTAAAATTAGGTGTAGATGAAAGTTTAAGAGAAGCATTATTTGATGCTTTAACTAATTTTACTAATACTAAAGTTCAAACAAGAAATACAACTGTTTATGGATTAAACGAATTAACTCATTTATTAAATATCTATATGCCTGAAATTATTGATAATATGGGTAGAGATATTTCTTTAGATGGTAAAAAAGTAGGTAAATTAATAGCTCCTGAAGTAAATAGAGAATTAGGATATATTGCACAAGCTAATTCAAGAGGTCGCTAGGAAGGAGGAATATTAATGAATAATGGAGTTAAATTTGGAGATAAACATTCTATTGATGATTGGGATTTATTAATGGTTAGTAAATCTATACCTGATCCTGAACCTAAAATAATAGATGTTGATATTGCTGGTTCAAATGGTAAATTAGATTTATCTGAATGGACTGGAGAAGTTCTATATAACAATAGAATACTAACATTTAATTTTGATATTTATGATAGTCCTTCTAACTGGTGGACTTTAAAAAGACAAATATCAAATTATTTGCATGGAAAAAAATTAAAAATAGTTTTAGATAAAGATAATCAATATTTTTATTATGGAAGATGTAAAGTAACTTCTTTTTCTAATGAAACAACAGTTGCTCATATAACAATAGAATGCGATTGTGAACCATTTATATACAAAAAAGATATTACTACTAAAACAATTAATGGTACAGGAACATTAATATTATCAAATGCAAGAAAAAGAGTAATGCCAACAATAAAAACAACTGAAAGCACTGAATTTACTTTTGAGGGTAAATCTTTTGTTGTTAATGGTACTATGCAAAGTCCTGATATTATTTTAAAAGAGGGAGATAATATATTAGAAGTAACAAATGGAGCGGGAACATTAACAGTAACATATCAGGAAGGTGAACTATAATGTATAGAATAAATTATAGTGATTTCCTATTACATGATTTACAAGTTCCTAGTGAACATGGTTATTATCTTTTAGATCCTGAACTAACAGAAGAAGTAAATAAAGTAGCAGAATTAATTTTTGATATTAGTTCTACACATCCTCATTTTGACAAATTGGAACATTTAGTTCCTGATATTGTTTTAAAAAAAAATAATAAAACAATTTTCAAAGGTAGAATAATAAAAGAACAACAAAATATGGATAAATCAAAGCAAGTAACTTGTGAAAGCATACTTGCTTTTTTATTTGATAGTGTAGTAAGACCTTATAATTTTCAAGGTACACCAGAAGATTTATTTATTTATTTTATTGATAATCATAATTCACAAGTTGATGATGATAAAAAATTTAAAATTGGTAAAACGACTGGTGCAAATTTAGATAACAACGAATATATCAATAGAAGTAATGAAAACTATTCAAATACTTATGATGAAATTCAAGATAAATTATTAAAAATAGGTGGTTATTTCTATGTTAGATATGAAGATGATGGGAACTACCTTGATTGGGTAGATGATTTTACTGATGATATAGGACAAATCATTTCACTACAAACAATTGAATTTGGAGAAAATCTAAAAGATATAGTTGTAGAAAATGATGCTTCAAACACATATTCAGTAATTATTCCATTAGGTGCAGAAATAGAAAATGAAGATGGAACTAAAACAAGATTAACAATAGAAAGTGTTAATAATGGTTTAGATTATCTTATTAATGAAGAAGCACTTAATAAATATGGTTGGATAGTAGCTCCAGTTGATGAAACAACATGGGATGATGTAACAGTAGCAAGTAATTTATTCAATAAAGCAAAAGAAAAATTAGATCAACAAGGAAGAAAATTAAAAAGCACATTAGAATTAAATGCAATTGATTTAAATGTTGTTGATGGAAGTATAGTTAGTTTTAATATGCACGAATATATAAAAGTTCAAAGTACACAACATGGAATTAGTGCTATATATTTGCTAACTAAAAAGAAAACTCCATTAGTAAAACCTGATAACATGGTTATTACATTAGGAGAAACAAAAGACACTTTAACAGGTATTCAAATTAGTAATAATAAAACAATAAAAGAGATGGGAATAATCTTTAAAGAATATGAAGTTAATAAAGAATTAATAAAACAAGAAATAGATGAAATAAGACAAGAAGTTATTAATAATGCTTCATTAATAGAACAAACAGATTCACAAATAAGACTTGATGTTGCAAGTGAATATGTAAGTACAGGTACATTTGATGAATTTAGAGAAACTACTGAAACACAATTTACAGTTCAATCAGATGGAATTGAAGCTAAATTTAGTGAAATGATTTTAATGGTTGAAAATGTAGAGGGTGAAACACAAGCTCAATTTAGAGAATTAGCAAGTTATATTAGAGGTTATCAAAATGAAGAAGGACAACCAGTTTTAGAATTAGGTTCTGTTACAAGTGATATTATTTTAAGACAAACAAATGATAGAATACAATTTATTCAAAATGGTGAAGAAGTTGCTTATGTATCAAATAATACATTATATATAACTGATGGCCATTTCTTAAATAGTTTAAGAGTTGGACAATTTGCTTTTATACCTAGAGAAAATGGAAGTCTAGACTTTAAGAAAGTTTCATATTAGGAGGTGAATAAATGGCTTTTGTAAATTTAACATCAAAATCTTGGGGAAGTAGTCCAGATATACCAATAACACCTTCTTATGAAATGAGAAGAAATGGTGCAGATATGCAATATAGAATTAGGGTAACTGTTGGTACAGTAACAGGACAATCATATTTTGGTTATCCTATCTATTTAAAAGTGTATTTGCAAAGTAGTTTAAAAGATACTCACACTTTAAAAAGTGCTAGTCCTAGTCAATGGAGTTCTAACATAGTTTATACTTCTGAATGGTTTACTATTTCAAATAAAACAAGTGGAACAACTTCATTAAGTTTAAATGTTTATAGTGGTAGTGGTTCAAGTAGAAATAGCACATATTCTTATTCATTACCAATTGAACCAGCTGCAAGTGTATTAGGATCAATAAGTAGTTTTACTTTTGGAAATGCAATTAATATACCTATAACAAAATATAATAGTGGATTCTATGATGTTCTAACAATTTCAGTTGGTGGAACAACTATTAAAACTGTAAACGGTATAACAAATGGTGCTGATGTATCTTTTACAAGTGCTGAATTAACAACCATTTATAGTAAATTACCTAGTGCAACAAAAGGTACAGTAACATTTAAATTAACAACAAAAACTAGTTCTAGTGGTTCAACAGTAGGAACTAGTACAAAAACTGCAACAGGTACTATTCCTAGTAGTGTAAAGCCTACAATTTCAGGAATAACATTAGCAGAAGCAACAAGTGGTTTAGCAACAAAATTTGGTGCTTTTATTCAAAATAAAAGTAAAATAACTGGTACTGTTAATGCAAGTGCTGGAAGTGGTTCTAGTATTAGTGCTTATAAAACTACTATTAATGGAAGTTCTTATACATCAAAAACTTTTACAACTGGAGTATTAAAAACAAGTGGAACAAACACTATAACAACAACAGTAACTGATAAAAGAGGTAGAAGTACAAGTTATTCAACAACATTTAGTGTTTTAGCATATTCTAAACCTGTTATAAACACATTTAAAGTAGAAAGATGTAATTCTGATGGAACTTTAAATGATGAGGGTATTAATTTTAAAGTATCTGTTAAAAGCACTATAACAGCATTAAATAATAAGAATGATAGTTCTTATGTACTTCAATATAAATTATCAAGTTCTGATACTTGGACAACAATAGGAAATAGTTTAAGTGGTTATTCAATTAATACTAGTTGGGTAGTAACAAACATAGCTTTAAATATAGATAATGTTTATGATTTTAGATTAACAATAAATGATTATTTTGAAGAAGTTTCAAAAAGTTTTAATGTTGCTGAAAGTTTTACATTAATGAATTTTGGAGCGGATGGCCATAGTATGGCAATTGGTGGAGTTGCAGAAGATACAGATACATTAGATGTTAAGATGAAATACACTTATTTAAGTGATAATACCTTTGTAGGTGGACAAAGAAGAAATGATAATGAAAAGAATTTATTATTTCAAAGTTCAGGAAATGGAGAATACAATCATAATTGTAAACTTTATGGTGCTAATGGTGCTTCTGCTACTTCTATTGGAATGTGGGATAGTGTTAATGCACATTTAATATATAGATATTTATGTAGTGTAGAAGAATTTCATTTTTCTAATGATATGAAGATCCTGCAAGGTGGTAAACCAATCTTAATAGAAGCATTATTTAATAATGGTGAAAATAGTGGAAATTTCAGATTAAACAATGGTTTTTGCATCCAATGGGGAAAAGTAAGTGTAACACCAACAGCTGCTAACACAACTTATAATATGGCTGTTAAATTTCCTACTGCTTTTTCTAAAAAACCAAATGTATTTATAATTGGACAAAGTTCCGCTCCACAAAATTTTTCTTTTGCAATTGGTCAAGGTGGAGAAGATTTTGATGCATTTGATATTTATATAAATAGAACAACTGCATCCGCTACTTCTTTTCATTGGGTAGCAATTGGGTTTGTTTAGGAGGTGTTTCTATGGAAGAAGAAATTATAACACCAGAAGAAGAAGTATTTGATTATCATAAATTAAGATACATTTTAGATAATGATGGTTATATTTCTCATACTTCTTTAGGTGGTTTAATAGTATGCAATTTAGGAGAATGTACTGAATATGATGGCGAAATTCCAAATGGCTATTCTACAATTGAGGAATGGTTTGATGGAGAAATTGATAAATTAAATGCTTGGAAAATTGTTGAAAATAATTTAGTATTTGATGAAAACAAATATAATGAACTACAAATACAATATCAAAAAGAATTAGAAGAAAATGAAACTGCAACTAAAGGTTGGGTTAGAAAACAAGGAAATAAAACTGAAAGTATTGTTATTGATGAACTCTCAAATGAAATTGAGGGTTCTTCTTTAATTGTTTTAAATGATAGTGGTAATTATCCAATAGATAAAATTGATATAGAATGTGAAGATGAAACTATTTCAAATATCAAAGTAATATCATCTAATAAAAATTTATTAGGAATAACTAATGTTTCTGAAACAATTAATGGTATTAATATAACAGTTAATGCTGATGGTTCTATTAAATTAAATGGTACTGCAACTAATGATATTGAATTTGATTTAATTGGTGATTCAATAAATCAAGAAATGTTATTTTTATTAAAAAGTAATACAAATTATTTTGTGAGTGGTTTAGAAGAAGAAGTTATTGAATTATATAGTTTTGATGGTACTGATAAAACATTAATAGGATCATATGAAAATGAACTTATAAATTTATCTAATGATTATATTGTTACACAAGCAATTTTAAAAATCTTTAATGGAACATCATATGATAATATTTTAATTTATCCTCAAATTGAAATTAATGAAGCTGCTACTGATTTTATCAAACATGAAGAAACAAATAATAATGTAACTTTATATAATAAAAAAGCATCTGTTACAAATTTATATTCATATCAACCTCAAACAATAATTATGGTTGATAAAATTGCTAATTTAAATGTTAAGTATTTTAAATATAAATATCTTGATGAAAAATTTTCAAGTATAGAAACTAAAGCTGATGAAATAGAAATGAAAGTTTCACAAAATATTGAAACAATTGAACAATTAACAAATCAAACAAATACTCTAATTGCTAATACAAATGGTTTACAAAACATCCTTGAAAATAGGGGTGGAAATAATTTAATTAGAAACTCTTATTTTTATGAATTTGAAAATGGTTTATTGACTTATTGGAGCGGTGAACAAAAGGTTGTTGAAAAATATGAAAGTAAATCAAGAAATGCTTTATCATTACAAAAAGGAAAAATTAAGCAAAGTATTAGTTTAACAAATAAAAAATATTGTTGCAGCTTTAAATTTATAAGATTAACTCAAGTTGCAAATGCTAAATTTATTATTAATAGTAAAGAATATATATTAGATGGTTATGTTGATTCTGAAAACTATTTTGAAATTGTTGAAGATTTAAAATCTGATAGCATAACTATTGAATTTGAATGTGATACTAATAATGGTTTTTTAATTTATGAAACAATGTTAAATGAAGGTGAAAGTGCTAGTTTATTTACTCAAAATGCAAGTGAATCAATTAGTGATACTGTAAACATTGGAAAAGGTATTGAAGTATTAGCAAGTAACATTAGCAATAAAACAAGAATAGATGCTGATGGATTAAGAGGTATTAATACTGATAATGATGAAATTGTATTCTATCAAACAACTGATGGGATATATGGTAAAGAGTTAGAAACTGAATCAATTAGAAGTGGCAATTTAATTATTACAACTAGAAATGGCCACAATTTCATGAGTGGACTTTAGGAGGTGTTTAAATGGCGAAAAGTACATCATTTAGCGAGAGTAATATAAGCATTGAAAACAATACAAGTTCATTAACTATTAACATTTGGTTTTCCGCTCAAAATAGTACAACATGGTTTGGTAGTGCCACTTTATATTGTACCTGTAATGGTTCAACTCAAAGTGCTGCTGTTTCTCATTCTAAAGGTGGAGCAGTAAGTGCTAGTTTTACTTTTCATAATATCAAACATAATGAAGATGGATCTAAAAGTGTTAGTTGGTCTTGGTCTTGTGCCACTGGTACTGGTGGTTTAGGAACTCAAAGTGATAGTGGAACAAAGGTTTTAACAATAATTCCTAGAGGTTCAACAATTAATGATTTTACTGATTATTTTAATTTTGGAGAACCTTTAACAATTGGTATATCTAAAAAAATAGATACTTATTATGATGTTCTTGAAATTGGATTTATTGAAGATGATACAACTAATTTTTATTTATTAAATACAATTGAAAATGTTGTTGATGGTTATGAATGGATTCAAACAGAAGATGAATTAAATGCAATATACAACAATACACCTAATAGGGATTTTAGAACAATTACATTTAGATTAACAACTTATACTGATAATTCAAAATCTACACAAATTGGTAATACTAGTGAAAATTCAAATGTAGGTATGATAATTAATGCAAATCCTAGTTTTACAAATTTCAGTTATGAAGATATAAATGATAGAACAATTGCATTAACTGGTTCAAGTTCTAAAATTGTAAATGGATATTCAACATTAAGAATTAGTAATTTAATTTGTAATGCAAATAAAGGTGCTATTCTTCAATTAATTCAAATAAATGATAATCAATATGAATACACTGATAATTTCACTATTGATTTAGAAAAATGGAACAATAATAAAATAACTATATATGTTATAGATTCAAGAAATAATTCTACTAAATTAGAAGTTTTAATTGGAATCAACTTTATAAACTATAAAGAAAAAGTAATTGCTAATAAAAGTTGTTTAAGGGAAGGTTCTATTAATGAAGAATCAATTCTTTCATTTAATGGTACATGGTTCAATTCATCATTTGGAGCGGTTGATAACACTTTAACAGCTTCATATAAGTATAAAGAAACTGGAAATGATGAATGGATAGATGGAACTACAAATTTAGAATTAACTATATCTAATAGCAAATATTCATATGAAAATTATATAAAAGGTAATACTGATTTAGGATTTAGCACTGATAAATCTTATGATATACAAATTATTATTACTGATTTATTAGGCAATAAATCAACAACAACAATTTTAGTTGCTGGAGAACCAGCAATGGATATATATAAATCAAATGTTGCTTTTGGTGGAATTTATGATGAAAGCGAATCACAATATCAATCTCAATTTAAAAAGCCTGTAAAATTCAATGATAAAGTGGCTGGTATTTTTCCTGTTGGATATATCTATATGAGTGTAGATCCTACAAATCCTAGTGAACTTTTTGGGGGAACTTGGGAACAAATTAAAGATACTTTCTTATTAGCATGTGGTGATAATTATGATGCTGGAACAACTGGTGGAGAAAGTGAAGTAACTTTAACTATTGATGAAATGCCTAGTCATACTCATACATATACAAGAAGCAGACTTTTTTATGCTGAAGCAGCTGGACAAAATGCTATTGGATATGGTTCTAATGCAGGAACAGCAATTACTGCTGGAACTAATTCAACTGGTGGAGGTTTAGCACATAACAATATGCCACCATATCTAGCAGTTTATGTTTGGGTAAGAGTTGAAGATAAAATTTCAGTAACTAATAAAACTTTAAATTATGTAAATGAAGATTTAGAAAATAAAGATATTGAAGTTATTGAAGAAACTTTAACAATTAACAATAGTGAATTAGTAACTTTAGAAGAAGGAGTGATGAGTTTTGAGTAAAATAAATAAAATTAGAATTGATGGAGAACTTTATGAAATAGAAGATTCAAATGTTCCAGAATGGGCTAAAAGTACAAAAAAACCTACATATAAAACAAGTGAAGTTGAAAACGATTCTGGTTATTTAACCGAACATCAAGATATATCTCATTTGGCAAAAAGAACCGAATTACACAACCATGATAATAAAAGCATTTTAGATAATATTACACAAAATGATATTGATAAATGGAATAGTAATAATAGTGGTGGTGGTACTGGTAATGTTTCATCAAATACAATTAATTCAATAGTAGTAGTTGATAGTTTACCAGATGTTGAAGAAGAAGGAGTTTTATATTTAGTTAAAGAAACTGAAAACACTATTGTAAATCTTTATCCAAATCAAGTAGAAAGCAGTCAAAGTGATGGTTTTACAGTTACATTTAAAAATCAAGAAGTTGTTGTTGATGGAAGCAATGATAGTTCATCTGTTTGGGGTTGGACTAATAGATTTACAATGAATTTAGAAGCTAATAAAACATACTATTTACAATTTGAAAATGTAAGTGGTTCATTTGATGATAGTTCTAGAATAAGCAATAGTGATGGCATTATCAATTCAGTTAGTTTAACAGGCTACGATAGTTCTGATAATTCTACTAATTTAATATATAGTGTTGAAAGAACAGCAGACGAAATTTATGATAAATACATATTTACACCAACAACAGAATATGCGACTTATTCTTTATCTATGCAAGTTAAAAAGTACAATGTATTTAATAATTGGACTTGTTCTATAACAATAGCAGAAGAAAGTGAGTAGTTTATTTATGTCATTAAAAATAAACGGTAGTAATATAGGAAAAATTAAAATTAATGGTAATGAAATAAAATTTGGAAAAATAAACAATAAAATTATTTTTGAAAGTGGAAAATATACATTATCATATTCTTCTAATACATATAAATTTACTGCTTCTTCAAGTGGAAATTATGCTATTAAATATGCTAATGGAAATACAATATTAGATGATTATGATTGTATTGCAACTTTTACATCTTCAAGTGGTAGTTATAATTCATTAATAGATTTAAATGTAGTTCCTAGTAATGCAACAAAAGTTGTTTTAGTAAAAGATAATGATATAAAAGCAAGTATTAATATACCTAGTGATTTTGAAAAAATAACTGATACTCCTTTATATTCAGTAGGTTTAATTAGTGATACTCATATTGATGGTGATGGAACTGATACTGCTGATAGCATTAATGACTTTAAAAAAGCATTAACTTTATTCGCTAATGAAAATGTTGATTTTATTGCACATTGTGGGGATGTTACTGAAGATAATAGAGAAAGTGATTATACTGCTTATTCTAATGCAGTTGTCAATAATACAATACCAATTAAAACAATTGCTGGTAATCACGATAGTTATTCAAGTTTAGAAAATATAACAGGAAATAGTTTATATTATGAATATTCTACAAATGATGATATTTATTTATTTTTAGGATGTTATCAAGGTAGTTCATCTAATCCTTTTTCTGATGAAGAATTAAGTTGGCTTCAAACAAAATTATCAACTTATAAAAATAAAAGAGTATTCTTATTTTTTCACTATTATTGTGATCCTGTTGGTGATGCCAATGATTTAGATAATGATGATTTAGGAACTACTGAACAAGCATTAACATTTAGAAATTTAATGAATAGTTATAAAGATAATGTTATTTATTTTAGTGGGCATTCACATTTAACCTATAAAATGCAAGAATTAGTTTCAAATGCTAATGTTAGTTTAGCAAGTGATGATATGCCTATAAGAGTTCATGTTCCTTCAACTGGTAGACCTAGAGTTTTAAATAACGGAAGTATAACTAATGAATATGTTGGTAGTGAATGTTCTATTATGGACGTTTATTCTGATTATATAGTTTTAAAAGGATATGATTTAAGCATAAATAAAATTATGCCTATTGCAATGTATAAAATACCTTTTGAAGTAATTGTTAATGATGAAGAAGCATATACAATTTCAGATAATTGGTCAAGTTATAATAATGCAATTATTGATGGTACAACAACAAAAGATGGTTTAGATGCGTGGATAAGTGCTAGTAATGATGGTAATTTTAAAGGTTTATCATTAGATTTTACTTTAAATAAAACACACAATTTAAAAGCAACTTTTGAATATACAGGTTATGAAGGTTGTCCGAAATACCAAACTATTTACATTTATAAAGATGGAGAATTTGTTCACGAGTACACACAATATTTTGATGATTTAGGAAGTTCATTTACAAGAACTATAAATCAAGTGCTTGAATCAGGTACTTATCAATTGGTTTTAGGTTCTTGGGGTGCTATGGATTTTGGTGTTAAATGTACAGGTGTTAGTTTAACTGATGAAATACCTACTAATTTATTTGATTTAAGTAGTTATAGTTTCCCAACAACAAAAGGTGGCTTAACATTTAATTATGATGATATTGAAAAAACTTTAACTATAAATGGTTATAGTAATGATGATTTTGGTCTTTATATACCTTTATCAATACCATCAGGAAATTATTCATTTAGTTATCTAGAAAATCAAAGTGATTTAGGTTTCTACTTCTCAATAGATAATGTTAGCAATTCTATGTTAACAGGATGGAATCAAAATAATAAGACATTTGATATAACTTCTACAACAAGCCAATTGATTTTATGGTTTGATGCTGGATATACTTACAATAATTTAGAGTTAGCATTTAATTTAGTTAAGAACGACTAAACAATATTAATTATGAAATTCTATAATAAAGAGCCTTAATTGGCTCTTTTCCTATTTTAGGAGGTAAACAAATGGATTTTAAAGAAAGATTATTAAATGAATTAGAAGAATTGAATTTAAAAATATACAAATTATCTACTTATATAAGCGAATCAAATAATTCTGATAATGAAGAAAAAAGATTAGAAAATCAACAATTAGAAATAATGCTTGAATATAAAGATATTTTAAGAAGAAGAATTATTAATTTAATGAAATAGAGGAGTAGTAAATATGGAAATTTTAATTGATAATTTAATGCATAATATATTTTTAGAAATTTTAGTTTTATTTATAGCTTTAGATACATTTTTAGGCTGTTTAAGAGCTATCAAAGAAAAGAAATGGAATAGTGGGTTTGGAATCAATGGACTAATCAGAAAAACTTGTATGATAGGTTCAGTTGCTATTTTAATGGTGATTGATTTTATTATAAAAATTGATTTTATAGGTTTTATACCATCAGAACTAAAACAATATATTGGCAATGTAGAAATAGGAATAGCAGCTTTATTTGCTATTATTTTTATTTTGTATGAGTTTACAAGTGTACTTAAAAATATGCTTTTATGTGGTGTACCAGTACCTAAAAAATTAAAAGAAAAAATAGAATCATTATTAAATAATTTCACAACTGAATTAGAAAATAAAAAGTAGGTGTTTTATGAGTTTAAAATGTACAGTTTTAAAAAGTGGGTTTTGTGAGGTTACTCAAGGTTTTGGAGGTTCTAATAATCATAGAGGACTGGATCTAGTCGGTAAAGATTATACACTTGATGATATAGTTTCTTATTCTGATGGCAATGTTTTAATGTCTGTAACTGGTTATGGAAATGGACAAGGCGAAGGAGTAAATTGGAGGTATGGGAATTTTGTAAAAATACTTCATGATGATGGTACAGTGTGCTTGTATGCTCATATGGAATATACAAGTGTAAAAGTAGGACAAAGAGTTTCAAAAGGTCAAGTTATTGGCCGAATGGGTAATAGTGGTAATTCATTTGGTGGACATTTGCATTGGGAATTTTGGAGCAAAAATGACTATTACTCTAATATAGATCCTTCACCTTATTTACAACCAAAAGAACCTATCACACTAGCAAATCCAGTAGCAAGAGATATAAACAAAGAACAACTTGAAATACTTATTAATGATAATATGAGAGTTCGTTCTACTTGTTCAACAGTTGAAAATAACATATTAGGTATTCTACAAAAAGGATTTTATGATGTTTTATCTAAACAAGATAAAAATGGTTACACATGGGTAGAAACTAAAAAAGGACAATATACTGCATTGATTTTAGGATATGCTGAATTAAGACCTAAAGAAGAAGTTAAAAATGAAATTGTGGATAACAATGTGGATAACAATATAGAAACTAATCCTGATGAAAATATTGAAAATAAGCCTGATATAGACAC
>JAEIGA010005808.1_pt1 | contig 18796 bp, 19 predicted proteins | sample 9270691 | NCBI WGS metagenome assembly JAEIGA01 (sample SAMN17057246, study PRJNA624740) | gut metagenome | biome: biome; isolation source: fecal sample | host: Bos grunniens | place: China: Xizang | collected 2019 | reverse complement strand
TTAGCTATTGGTCAAATGTATGTATGGAAAGATTCATTAGTTAATCCTGATGGTGTAACTAATAAACCAGGACAATTCATTATGATCAAGCGTAATGCTAAGAGACCTGAACCAGTTCAAAAAGCTCAAGTTGGTAGTGAGATTATTAACTACCTTAAATCTATAGAAGAAGATATGCTTGTAACTGCAGGTCTATCACAAATCTCTGCATATGGTATGAGTAAGTCATCTGTAAGAACTGATGGTGTAGCTGATAAGATTGGTGAAGCTGATCAAAATAAACTTACAAATGCTATTGATAGTATAGGTGAAGCACTTATAAACCTATTCAAACAAGTATTATATGTAGAAAAAGAAAGACAAGAGGATTTAACAAAAGTCCTAAAACTTGCCAAATTAGATAGTTATATGGTAAAATATAGCTTAGGAGAGTTAGATCCAGAAAATCTTGAGATTGTTAACAGGGAATTCCTGATGCAATCAGATCAAGCTCGTCAACTCCGTATGACACAAGCTGCAAATCTGGGGGTATACAATCCACAATCTGGGTTATCTTACATTACTAAACTTGAGATCTTAGATGCACTAAACTCTGGATATCTAAAAGATACTCTTGATCCGATCGAGAGAGCTACTCACGATCAAATCAGAGAAGAGCATAGTGATATCTTAGATAAAATTGATGTTGAAGTTAATGACTGGGATAACCATGAACAACATATACTTGAACATTCTCTATTCAGAATGAGTGCTCAAGTTCGTAACTTGAAGAAGAAAGATAAGGCTCTTTACGAGTACATTACCTATACTCTTCAAAAACATATCGAAGAGCACAGCAAGTATAAACAAGACTCTAAAAGTCAAAATACTTATCAAAATGCCAAGGCATTTATTCAATAGTTACAGCACTTTGTGCCAAGGACTAATACGGTACAGCATTATTAAGGAGGATTAAGTTATGACAGAGGAACAATTAAAAGCCAAGATAGCTGAGTTAGAAGGACAAATCAAAGCTAAAGATAGCACTATCTCTAGTCTAGAGTCTCAACGCTCAAATCAAAATGCGTATATTACTAAGTTGGAACAAAAATCTCAAACGTTGGAAAGTAATCTTAACAATGTTAAGGCTGCTGCTAACAACACTAAGGAGTTCCCTCCTGAAGTTGTTGAGTACTTCCAAAAGAAACGTAGAGAAGATTATACTGAACAAGCTTATAATCAAATCCAACAAACAGTTAGCCCTGAGGTTTTCGCAGTATTAAAACCTGAGGTGGATGCTTTCTTAAAAGCATACATGAACGAACAAAATGTTTCAGTTAAATATATAGTAGACGCATTCCATTTATTACTAGGTAAAGCTTACGCTGATCCAAATCACGTAATAAATAAAAAGACTACTGGTCCTGCATCAACAGTAGAAAAACCAGTTGAAGAACCGGTTAACAATAATGCTATTGCAGAGCAATTAGCTAGGATGCAAAACAAAGGGATGACAAATACAGATCAACCAATGAATACTCCACCAATGGTAGAGCCACCAAAGGTTGCAAACACAAGAGAAGCTATGAGTAGCTTTAAAGCAAGACTTCTAAACGGATTCGATTCAACCAAATTCGAATAGGAGGAATAAATCATGATTCATGTTGATAAAATCAATGTTAGAGAATCTCTAGAAGATTTCTTAAAAATTGAATATACTGATGGATTACAAAATGAATTCAATACTATGGATGCTTTAATCAACAAGTTAAAAAAAGACACACTTGTTGGTAAATACAAAACTAAATCATTTGCATTAGGAGTTACTGATAACATTCGTATGTTAGGAAACAAAAACGATCGTTATGTATTAACTGCTGATGATTATACAAATGCTGCTGAAACTGCAGAAGCTAGATTTGATACTACTAAATTAATGGGAATATTTGCTATTACTGATGAAACAATCGTTAAAGGTACTACTGATGGTTCTATCTTTGATGTATTAAATGATTCATTAGGAAGAATGAACCTTGGATTAAAACACACAATCAACAGATTTACTTATGGTTCTAAATCAGGTAAGATTGGTGCATTAACAGGTGATGCTGTAATCACTGCTGCAACTGGTAATATGCCAACTATAGCTGAGTTCGAAATGACTAACAGCTTAAGTATCTTACCAGGTATGGGTGTATTAATCGTTGACGGTGGAGAAAAATATCAAGGTAAAGTATGGCAAAAATATTCTGAAAGAGTTGGAGCTGAAAAAGTTATAGTATTCATTGAAGAATCATTAAGCGGAAATATGCCTGGTGCTATAGCTGCTAATGCTGAAGTTTACTCTCGTCAATTAGATATGAGTAAAGCTGTTGTTCAAGAATACACAGGATTAGAAGATATCGTATTTACACAAAATAATGAAATCTTCGGATGCGACAGAGCAGTATTCAAAACTTTAAACAATACTATCGAAGACTTAGAAGGTGGATTACTTACTGAAACTAAGTTAAGAGACATGGCTGACCATATAGCAGTAAGCTGTGCTGATGATAGTTCAGTTAAATTAGTAGCATCTAACCACAAAATCATTTCTACAGTTGAAAAACAAATGTATCAATTCAAAGACTATACAATCGATAGTGCTAACAGTGCATTCCATTTAGGAAGAAAAGATATTATCTTCGATACTTATACATTATTCAAAGATAAATATTCTCGTAACCAAAATGTTGCATTACTTGATACAGATAAGATCGGTGAATTAGTAAGAAAAGAATTCTCTTGGATCACTAGTGGTAACCACCAAATCTTAGAACGTAGAGATGGTAGTGAAATGTATGAAGGTATCATGACTAAATATGCTGATATGTATATTGATGCGTTCAAATCTCATGCAGGATTTATTAATGCTGCTGAAACAATAGCATAGTAATTGAATTTTAAGAGAGGTGGACTATACCTCTCTTTTTTGATATAATTAAAATGAAGGAGTTGTGTCAGATGATAGATAAATTTCTAAGAGCTTTCCCTTATCTGAAACCTGTAAGAATAAATGACTTATATAATAGGTTCTTAAAGGAATCTAACGGCACTATGTTATTGTTATATAACAAGAGTCGAGATACTTATGAGTTACATTCATTAAGAAGTTTTGCTTATACAGGAGAAAGTATTAATGCTGTTGTTCCTGATGACGTTTTAAATGGATGGCTTGTAACTGATTACAGGGCTAATGATATTAGGAAATTCGCTTTAGAGGTTGAAGCTGATAGAACATATACTAATGATCTTCTTGACAACTATGAGAACCGAGGGTTTGAGTTGTTACAGAAGAGGGCACTAACTACTGTCGAAAAAATGATTGGGAGGGATTTGTAATGCTTACATACAAGAAACTTTATCAACGTGTTAGAGAAAGTACTGGATTAGATGTATTAACGCCTGGTACTATTCAAACCATCATAGAGAATTGTGATGCAGATCTTACTGGTAGAGGTTACAGAGATTTTGTTGAGGTAACGATTGAACCTTTAAGAGATAAACGTGAAGATGAGACTGATAAAGAATATGAAGAAGCTAAGAAATTTATGTATGAAGAACATGGGTATGGTCTATATTCATTTAATATCCCAGAGGATATGAGAAGAATACTATATTTAAAAGTCGCTACAGATTATATAATGCTTCAAGGACTTCGCTTATCTATCAACAGTGACAGAGTAAACAACCATGTTGTTGAAAAAGGAAAATTAAGAAGTGCTTTTACTAATATAGAGCAAGGTTTAATATTCTATACAAACAATAATAAAGTTTATTTTGAACTTAGAAATAGAGATGCAAAAGTTATGGCTGTTAGATTTGGGTATGATAAAAAGATTGTTGTACCTGAAGAACCAAAAGTTGAAGACTTTGAAACGACAGTAATACCAATTAGACAAGAGTTTGAAGACGCCATAGTTTTATATGGTATATATCAAATATACCTAAGATATGGTAAAGAGTTAGAAAGAATACAACTATCATTAAATAACTACAAATACTTTGTAGAAGATATGGTATCAACACTAGCTCATGAAGATGATTATGATAGAGAGCAAGGTACTAAAGTATTGGAGCATATGTAATATATGTCACTAATAAAGAAATATGAATTACCTGTATATGATCCACCTGCAGTCTACACAGATTTCAACGGCGGTATCAATACATCACTAAGTAATGAAACTTTGCAACCAAATGAATTAAGAGACGGATTAAATTGTCACTATAGTAATAGTGCATTAATAAATAGACCAGGAGCATCTCTATTAAAGAGATTACATATTCCTATAGAAACTAATAGATGTCAAGGTGACTTTATATATGCCACTACAGATAATACGTGGATGATATCAGTACGTAATGGTCATATATTTTATGGTGCCTATGGTACAGATACAGATATCTATATGGAATTATTACCTGTTAATATTAAAAGAACAGCTAAGTTTGATGATACAGAAAACTATATAGCTAATCTTAAAACATACACAGGTATTGATTACACTGTATAACATGAAGGATTTATATATAAATACTATAAATATTCAGGTGCTGGTGAATCAGAAACATCTGGAGAATTTGTTGAAGATCAAGAAGGATCTACAGTTACAGATGATTCAGACTATGCAGAAACATTAATTATTCAAAATACTAAACGTGTTCAAGGTATACCAGTTGATGATTACTTCTTAATGGCTACTGGTACACGTATTCTAAAAATTATGGAAGGTGTTAATGAAGACGGCACTACAATTCTATATGGTGAAATATTAGATGCAGTAAAACCTAATGCTTGGGAATATCAAAAGATTGGTGTTAACAATCTTAGCCCATTCCCTAACTACCACATACAAGAAGTTGATGGAACACCTACAACTGAGATAGGATTTATTATGACAGAACCTAAGGAGTTAGCCTTAGATCAGACTGACTGGCAATTTAAAGCAATTATATCTTGCCAAACAGGTTATGATAAATCAGACTTCTATTATAAATGGGAAGTTAAAGTTGATGGTAAGACAGATTGGAAACAACTTTGGTGGTGGAATGCTGAAAAGAATACTAATAAAGAAACTTCTAAAGGTAAGTATATAATGAATACAACTAAAGCCGACATAGAAAAATTAGTTGGTGCATTAGTTGAAGGTGATAAGCTTTTAGTAAGATGTGCATTAACAAGTAAATTTGCACAAGGTTATAATCTTTCCGATAAAACTTATTATAAAGAAGTTGATGAACTAGGTGATTATGTATCTGAACAAGCTTCAGCTATATATAGCAGAACACATGTAACTAAGGAAATATTAGCAACATATACTCCAGGGGAGAATGATGTTGATCAATACTTCTACTACATACATTCTTGTACTAAAGTTATAGCTGATGGGCAAAAAGCTCTATTCTACGATGACGCTTATAACACTTGTGAATGGTACAAAACAGTTATTAAACAATATAACTACATAACTTATAATGGTTGTTTGAATTTTAAAACGACTAAAAATGAAAAGCTTACAGGTGTAGTTGTATTTGATACTAACATAGTTGTATTTGCAGATAACCCACAACTAGGTGGAAACATCTCAGTTGTTACTGGTAACGGTGATGACTATAACAACGATGAATACTATTCACCATATAAACGTAGCATTGTTAATACTAATGTTAGTTGTGATGCATACAATACAATACAAGTTGCAGATAACTTTATTATATTTAAATATAGAAAAGATATTTACTTACTTGATACTTCAGGATTATCTAATACAGATACAGTTAAAGTACAAACTATTAATGATATGGTTAAACAAAGACTTAATAATATAGAGTTCCCTCTTAATAGAGTAAGAGAACCTAAAGTTGGAGAACATTTAGAATTTGATTTCCATGAATTAAATCAATGTTTAAAACCAGATGAAATATTCTCAGAAGTAACTGATGGATATTACGGATTAATCTTCCCATATCAAGGATTCTTTGCAGATACTTTAACAATACCAGTTAATACAGATAAATTCTATGAAGGAACTAATCCGGAATATGAGGATAAGTTAATTGAAAATATTTACCTTAAGCCAGGACTTAGATGGAAATGTTACTTTAGAAGTGGTAAGTTATATCAAAATCAAACTAAAGAACAATATCCATGGCTAAGAGATGTTGGATATTTATTTGATGTAATAAGTGTTTTATATATTGAAGGAGTTCCTTGTTTTGTACGTAAGAATGGAGACTTAATTAAGTTTGATAATTCTGATGGTACAACTTACACAGGGGATCAATATAAATTAAGATTCAGATCCAAAGCTTATAACATGGAGAATGCAGCATTATGTAAGTTCTTAAATAATCTTTGTTTATATTACAACAGGGATTTTGATAACATTGCATATACAACTGTATGGATTCATAATGAGGCTGGGTATGAAATATACGGACCAGAAAACGAAGCGTTCATTACATTAAGACAAGGTGAATTTGACCAAGTTAGATATGGTGAACGAATTAAGTTTGATGATGCATTGACATTAAGAGATAAAGACAAACCAATTCAACAATATGAGGACTATGCTTACACCGATCCACAAGACAAACCTGTTGAAATTCTAAATGAATATAAAGGTGTAATTGGAAACGATGGTAACTGGGTAAGTCCTGCATTGAACAGACCATCATTTACTTCTAAAACTTATACACCAAGATGGAGATTCCCATTCTTGAGTGCACAAGTTACACTTGAAATAAGAATCAACCAAGCGTTCTCGCTAAGTGCATTAAACTTTAGTTATACTACAAGTGATATGCCAGACTTCACGAGAGAAAAACTTTATCGTGAGATAATGAGATAGGAGGTAATTAAATGGAATATTTAAGTAGATCAAGATTACCAGTCTTTACTCCTCGTCTTGACTTAACAGCTGAGGATTTAAATGCAGAAGCAGAAACATTGTGTGCTGCCATTAATGAACTAGCTGGTAGACTCTTCATCATTAAAGATATGATTCCTAAAGAGGAACGTGCTCAATATGCTGAAGAAGAAAGCTACCCAATCTTAGATGAGATAGAAAGAATCTGGGAAGATATTCAAAGAGCTTGGGAAACCATAGAAAAGAATAAAGAAGAATGTGAAGCACATTACGAAGAAACTATGGAACGTATTACCGAACTTGATGAAAGACTTAATAAATTAATACAAGATGTTAAACAAGAGTTATTAAATGTTATTGATGTCGTTGATAAGAAACACGAAACTGAAGAAGAACGTATTGAAAATAAATTTGATATTAGTTTCGCAGACTTAGAAAAACGTTTCAACGCATTAGATGATGCAGCTGCTCGTAAAGCAGATCTTGCTAAATTATTTGATAGAATACAATATATACAAGATAATAGTGTTCCTAATATAGGTGTTGATGGTTATTGGTATATTGGTAAGATTAGAACAAACACAAAGGCTCAAGGAGAGCCTGGGCAAGGTGTACCTACAGGAGGTAGAACCGGTTCTGTTTTAATGAAGAGAAGCGATAAAAACTTTGATACTTATTGGGGAGAAGGTTCTGGAACTAGAATTTGGAAAGGTTCTTATGAAGATTATATAGCCGATAAAGAAAATATAGATCCAATATATGATTTAGTTGTAACAGAAGATCCTGTAGCCCCAGTTATTGAACCAGAACTTGTAACTTATTTTTCAAACCCTAGCCTAATACCTGAGGGTGTACAACAAGCAACAGTATTTACAACAAGTGCAGAAATAAAAACAGACTTTGTAAAAGAAGAAACTTATATTGAGGATGCAGGAAAGACATTCCAAACAACACAATACATTATTAATCAAACAAGTACACCGTTTACATTAAAAGGTTATAAATTAGAATGCTTTGATGGTGATAATAGTTATATTATTATGGATGTTTCAGGAGCTTCTATTAATGTTAATCCTGGTAGTCATTGTATATACTATCACGAGATAGATGTTTTAGCAGAATGTGCTAATAAGAGCATTGCTATAACTTATGAAGTAGAGGTGAAATAATATGAAACTATTTATTAAAGGAGAAGAATTTATACCAATAACAAAAGTTCCAAGAGACTCTTATGTTAAAGGTATGGAAGAAGATTCTGCAATACTTGTGGTATATAAAGAACCACATATTATAGATACTTCAACTGACTTAGAATTAAAACCCGGAGCAAAATTTTATGTAGAAGAAATGGAATTCGAAGTAGAGTCTTATGGATATAATGACGAAGCAATGCAATACCTTGGTGTTATAAGGGCACGCAATACTTCAGAAAATAAAGCTTATCAATGTTTTAATATAAGTACAAGTATCCATGATGACTATGGAGATATTGTAGGATGGACAACAATGGATATGTATAATCAAAGAGATGGGTCAAATTTCTTTATACCTGGTGATATAAGTAATGATATTCAGATACAAGATTCTAGAGAATTTGCTTATTATAAACCTGAAGTTCAAGACTTCACAGATTATCAACGTTTAAATCCTGATATTTCTTCTAATCTTATGCGTATAGAAGAAGGGTCATACAAAAGTTATAACAATGTAGCTATTACAATAGAGAGTTATATAGATAATATTGCCAGAATTAAAATTAATAATGAATTACCTGATTCTATGATATTTCTTCCTACAACAATATTACCTATATGTGATGAATGGGGTAGAAGTAGGGGAGATTTCAGTCTAAGTAATAATGTTAAGTTATTCTATGATTCGCCTATGGGTACAGACTGTTATTTTGAACCAGGATCTCTATTACATCTTGCATTTGATAATGCTGAAATTCATTATAAACATGAAATAGATCCTAATATCGATCTAGCTTTAGTGGAAAATTCAGAAGTAATGAGTGGTGATTTTAAATTCAAATTCATTAATAAAACATTTGAAAATAATAACATGACATTAAACTTAGAAGTAACTAATACAAAAGATTTTGATATTAAATTACCTGAAGCATTTAAGTTTCATATATTTGATCCATACGGTATCCATATAGCAGAAATGATGGGTTACGTAGGAGGTACAATAAGTGCTGGAGAAACAAGAAGTATCCAATCTGGAATAGATATCTTTATACCAGATGATTATTACATTCAATTTGATTGGTGGTTACCTTTAAACACTGAAAATATGATCATACCTATAGTACCAAGTAATGAAATATTTGTTGAACCTGGTGTAACAGCTTATCTAGAAGAATTCTATGTAGATGGAACAACAACTCAATCAAGAATGTATTTTAAAAATAACTCAGGTGCTGAAATAAACACAGAATATACAGCTGATGTATTAGACAATAAAGGTAATATTTTATGGTCACCAATATATGTAGCACTTCAATTACAAGATGGTAGATATACTAACCCAAATTGTGGTATTGGTGGAACAGAATATTATACAAAAGCTTACGCTATAACTAATATACGTAGAAAGGAGTCTGAATAATTATGAAAGGTGCAGAAAAAATATTTATTCATGGTGAAGAACTTGCTAAACAATCCGATCTTTCAAAAGAAATATTTGACAGAATGAATGCCGTAGGCAATGCTGAATGGCAATCAAGACAATATACAGATCAAAAAGTATCAGAGATTCCTGAGGCTGACCCACAAAAGTGGGTTGACTCTGGATTCGACTATTCATATGAAGATCCAAATCAAGTTCTTCCTGTATCTATAACAGTTGAACCATTTGGTGATGGTTATGGTTTTGATTTAGGTGATGATGGTTATTATGTAAATAATAACTCTATGATAAATCAATCCTATGCTATGTGTAAGATAGTGATTAACAATACAACAGATACAGACCAAATACTAAGTTTTAAATTAAATCAACAATCAGAAAATGCTTTTGACTTTGGTATGTTCTCACTATTAAACACAGACTTAGTTGCTAACGTAGATGATATAAATACTAATGTTGCTATAACTTTTAATGGTTATAATGGTGATATAGATTATAATGTTGGAGTGCCAGTTGGTGAAAGTTATTTAACTGTTAAATATAAAAAAGACGGTAGTGATTCACAACAAACAGACACTTTCAAATTTAAATTAGCACAAGATAATCGCGTAACCGAAACAAGACATATGGCAATGAGAGAAGATTCAGACTGGTTAGAAATAAAAGTTGAAACATCCTTATCAAGAACATTAAGTACTTCATCAAGAGCTAATAATACAGATTTAAAACCAGAAGCAGACAAATTTGAAGAGTTAATATCCCTAGTTAGAAAAGGTATTTATAAAAGTATTATTTTAACGGATGGTACTTATTCAAGTTTCATGTGTTTAGATAAAGTATCAAAAGAAACAATAATATATAGAAGTTTATACCCTATGCAAGCAGGTTCTCATGGACACTTTTATCGTGCATTAACTTTCACTTTTGATGAATCAGATGTTTTAACAAAATTAGTAGCTCAGGGAATTGGTAACAGAATTTTAACTACTTCTGAATCAAGTGACTGGACTCCTGATACCTATACACCAGTTAATAAAAAATATGTAGATAATACTATAAATGAAGCTACAAAGGATTCACTTAATTATAAAGGGCATGTTAGTAATGTTGATGCATTACCTAGTCTAGGTCAAGCAACCGGTGTAGTAACATCTAACACAGTTACTATAAAGAGCCATTTTGATGATGATGCAATACTTTTAGATACTAATATGTCTTTGGTAACTACACTACCTTACTATTTGTGTGCTAACCATTCAGGTAGTGGAGGACAATGTCGAATTTTCTTAGAGACTGAGTATCCAGAATTAATTCATGCTGTTGTATCTTACATGCAACATGGTAAAACAGGAGATCTTTATACAGGATATTTAGGTTTCTATATAGAGCATGACCCAGAAAAGCCTGTATATCTAACCGCTGTAGGTGATAATACTCAAAATCCTAGAAGAGTTTATAACAATGAATCAGGTTCTTGGAGTAGGATTTCTTCTGGATCATCGCCTATACCACGACAAATAGTTAATGCTAAAAGTGATTATATTATAATGCCGTATGGTTATAACTATTCTTCAACCAATTATTATGGTGGAAGTATTACTAGAGGTACTGAGTTATTAATTAAGTCTAACATACCTTCATTAAAACTTAAGAGTTTAGTTTTACAACAAGGAGCTGACCATTTGTGTGACTCTGTTAAATTATATAAGGAAACTTATTATTATAATGATGGTATGAAATTCTTAGAGTCTGATGCAAATGGTAAAATGCACTTTGTAAAAAGTACTACATCAACAAAGCTAAATGATACTTATACAGTTGGGGATAACTATGACATCTATAGAAGAAACGAAGTGCCTGCATGGGAACACTGGTCTAAATCAGATAGTTATACTAAAGCTGAAATAGATGCTATGATTGGTGAGATTGATACTGTACTAGATGAAATATTAAATGAACCGGAGCTTGTTGAAGATAATATAGAAGTTCCGGATGTAGGTTAGGAGGGTAACTATGGGTATATATGAAAAAGCTTTGGCTATTCAAAATCAAATAAATACACTTAAGTCTAACTTAGGTCTTAGTGCTGACACACCACTAGATGAAGTTGTATCAACAGCTTCCTCTGGTGGTGGTGGAACTCCTGTTAAATCTAACGTTTATAGAGTAACAACATTAGCAGAACGTGATGCTATTAAAGATATGGTTGAAGATGATATGTGTGTTGTTGCAGATATTTCAGAATCTGAGGTTACTGAAGACACAGTAACAACAAGTATTAAATTTAAACATGAAGTAACATTAGATACACAAACATTCGGTGATTTTATAACATTTGTTTCTGATGATTATTCTATAAGTGTAGAATTTTTCGTAGATTTTTCTGAAGCTTATATGTGGTATTATACAGACACTGATTTGTATGAAGTTAATTACTACTCAGAGGATGGTCTTACATATATACTACAATCAGAAATTGATACGATACCTTTCGAATCACCAGTTCATGTAGAAAGTGTGACAAGTTTAGATGTAATTAAAAAATTCTTAATAATAGAAAATAAGAATTTTGATGGTATATTTACATACAAAGATAATTCTTGGGCACAAACAGAAATAGGTGCAACAGTAACTGCAGAAGATTTATTTGCACCAAAAACTGCATACTCTGATAAAGGTATGATAACAGGTAGTTTGAATAAAGGTAAATGGTCAAAAAGATTTATCTACCTTGATACAGCAGAACCTGAAGTTCCAGATAATGATTCAGAATCTTTATGGATAAAACCGTCAACAGCGGTATCACTAGGTGACCTTGATTGGTTAAATGAAAAAACTTCTGATATACAAGTTACTTCTACAGACATTACAAAAAAAGCAACAGTAACATTACTTGGTAATAATACCTATAAGTTTAATGTTTCGGGTACTTGTAGAACAAGGGGTGACTATACTTATCTTGAACGTCCAGTATACTTAAACATAAATGGTCAGACACCAAACTATGAATCAAAAGCAGTTGTATACAAAGATGATATTTATGTATTATCATATGAAGAAAGTCTTAAAAGATTTGTAAAATTTAATATGACAACTAATACATACACAGTATTATCAACACCAAGTTTTCCATCTGGATGTACTCTTAGAGACACAATGTCTGCAAATGTAGAATATATAACTACAGTATATACTTATAATAATAATATTTATTTAGCTGTTTATAATATAAGTGGAAATACATGGGCTTATCATGACTTAGGAGCACATACAAATGAAACAAGTTTTGATTTTGCAACTATACCTTTTGGTAAATTTGAAGATGCTTGTGTAATAATAACAAGTTATGGCACAAGTCCAGAAAAATTTATGAAATTTAGAACTGTAACTTATGAGGGATCTATAATAGATTCATTTGAAATATTGCAAAGTGAAGTATATGGAAATATACAACCACTAAAAGAATTGCTTGAAAATTTTATATATAAACATGAGGATAGTTTAATAACAACTTTTGATGGTGTGTTTGAATTATATCTTGAAAGTTTTACAGATTTTGATAAAACTAGTTTCCTTAATGCTTTTGACACATATTTGAATCCTGAGATTAGTACATATACTAATGTAATTCCTTATGATGTTGGGTATAATGATCTATTATTTTCAAGAGATCTTACTTCCCCAAGTTATAATGTTGGTAAAAACGGACAAACACAACAGTTATTAATAACAGGTAATGCAAATAATTCAACCTTACGACCTGTGTATATAAACAATGATACATTATACTTACTAGATAGTAATAACTGGACTTTCTATTCAATGGATTTAAAACAAGAACTTCCTATAGTACCAGGAAATCACACAATACTATTTCAAATAGGGGATTCTGGGCATAGGGTAAGATTATTTGAAGGTGTAGCTATTGATGTAATTAATGTAAGACTACGTACATCCAAACGAAATCATGACGACACTGGTGTTGATGATTTATACATCAGAAAATATGATAACCTAACTAACAAATACAAATGGGAACCTTTATATCTTAAGAAATAATGAAAACATTAGAAATACTATTAGAACAATATACATGGGTGCTTGGAGTTCTGGCGTTAATAGGTGTTGAACTCTCACCCATAAAAATAAATCCGATAAGATATATAGGTAAATTATTAAGTAGTTGGTTAGGTATAAAAGAAATAGATGATAAAGTCAATCATCTTAAAAAAGAAGTTGATGCTAACGAATTAGATCGAATTAAATATGAGATACTTCAATTTAGTGGTAGCCTTCGCAATGGTCTTAAAAGATCAGAAACAGATTACATGCATATTGAAGCTATCTTTACCAAGTATAAGAATAAAGGTGGTAACACCTATATAATGCACGAGATGGAATACATCCGTGAATGTCACGATAAAGGTATGATATTATGATTAAAACAAAAGAATGGACTAAGATTATTCTAGAAACTTTTCTTGAAGAAAGTGGTTTGAATTATAGAATATCTATGGGTGACGAAAAAGCCAGAATACTTGAAGGTATTATGAGAACACGATTTGCTGGCTGGTCTATAGCCAAACAAGCAGAAGAATTCCATGTATCAACAGATACAATATCTAAATACGTTCAAGAATTATCTAAGCTGTATGATGAAACTCAAAAGAATTCTTTAATCTTACCTACTGCCAAGAAGACAAAACATAATAATGAATTAGACGCTACAAAACTGTAGCGTTTTTTCATACAATTTTTATACATAATAATTACAAATTTTTGTTTGTTAATAATGCTATACTTAAAATGTAAAGGAGAAGATACTATGAACGTGATAGCATTATTATTCTTTATATATTAAAGGAGGTTTTACATATGGCAGAATTTGCAAGTAAAGGGGTAGCCGGATCTGGTTTAGGATTAGGCATAGCAGGAACAGCATTGGGTGTTCTTAACGGAGGTTTAAGTAATATTTTAGGAGGTATGAATAATTGCAGTTGCTCTGATAATCATTACATTAACAGATATGAATTAGAAATGGAAAACAAGATCGTTAATAAAGATACTGAAATAGCATTACTTAAATCTAATATTTATACAGATCAAAAAATTGCTGACGTGTATGAAAGACTTAATACTAAGATAGGAGTAGTAGAAGCTGGTATCAACGCACAAGCTGTATACAATGCAGCTAACACAGCTACTATTGGATGTATTCAAGGACAAGTTGCACAATTATTTGGTCTTACTAAATTAGTTGTACCTAACACAAGTGTATGTCCAGGTTGGGGAGAAGTTAATGTAACTATTCCTACAACTACAACAGGAGCGTAGGTGATTTAGATGTACGAATACAGAACAGTAGTTAATGGTATCTTAGAATTCATTGACAAAGATTTATTACCTAAAATGTCAGGGCTTCAAAAATGGTTATTTGGTACAGGTGCAGGAATCATGGCTAATAAAAGTGAACACCTATTTGAAGAATTGAAACATAATTCTTTAATTAAAACTCTATGTCTTATAGAAGATTCTAAAGTAGACGTAACTTGTATATATAAAGAGTTATTAAAACAAGCAGAGCATGGTGCTATTCATATTGAAATACCAATGCTTGGCACTGTTACTTTAGATAGAAGTGACGTAGATAAAATTTATAGATATATAATAGAGGACTAGGTCCTCTTTTTACATGGTGGTAATCTTTTTTGATATATGATATAATTATATTAAAGGAGGATGTAGTTATGGAAAATGTATTTGATTTCATACTAAAATTGTTTTTAGATAATGGTGTCATTATCGCAGCTGCTGCATTTGTAGTAGGACAAATCGTTAAAGGGTTTAATAAAATACCTAATAACGTGATACCTTTGATTGGTGGAATCTTAGGTATTGTACTTGGAATATTTATTCCGGGATTATTTGAAGGCAAAGACATAATCACATCAGGAATACTTGGCATGTTATTAGGATGGGGAGCAACTGGTGGTTATGAAACTGTTAAACAACTTAAGAAAAATGCTTAATGATGACAGAATATTATATCGCATAGCCTTCTGTGGTATATTAATTGGTATGATTTGTATGTATTTATCTATTGTAGATATGATTCAAACTACTACTGATGATGTTCGTACAGGAATCATACAACAAGAAAATATGGTATGCTCACCATTATATGATAATGATGGTATGCTAAGATTTGTATGCGAAGTACCTGATAGAAATTTCGTAAGAGAGAATTTATATGAAAAGTAGGTACGCAAGAGAATTGTATTTAGAAAGAGATCTTATTATTTGTAAGCATAATAAAGAATGGTTTAAATACTTTCTCACAAAATTAAAACTATTCAAATTAAGGAGGGAATTATATGGCAGAAATTCTAAAAGAAAGTGATATTGAAATGTTAGCCGAAGAAATTCAAACTACTTTTAATGAAGATCCTATAGAGGTTCTAGTTGAGGAAGGAGAGGTTGAAAATGTTCAAGAAGAGGACGAGTAAACCTGGTACAGGTAATAAATGTTACATCACTAGAGGTAACGGTGGATGGTCTTGGTGTATCCAAGGATCACCAACAGACAGTAAGTGTAATGTACTAAGTAACTGTGTAGGTTATTCATGTGGTAGATTTAATGAGATCTATAATGAAATAAAAGGAACTACAGGAATGAAGTACTATGCTTTAAACTGTAATGCAGAAAACTTTATTGAAAGAGCTAAAAGTATTGGGTTAGAAGTTGTAGATTATCCAGTACTTGGTGGTATTATGGTTTGGCAAAAAGGTTCTACATTATCTGGAAATGATGGTGCAGGACATGTAGAGACTGTTGAAGAAATATATGATTCTAACAACATCTATACTAGTGCAAGTAACTATGGAGGTACTGCTTTCTATAATGCTAAACGTTCTAATAGTAATGGAAGATGGGGATTAAGTTCTGGATATAGCTTTAGAGGTTGTATTGTAAACCCTGCTATTGGAAAAGTAGGACCAGATGCACCAACACCTAAACCAGGACCAGTAGGTAGATTTAATATCGGAGATAAAGTTTATATTAAAGGTGCTCTATACACAAGTAGTAATGATAATAACCCAGCAGGATATACAGAAGAAAAAGTAACTAATATAACAAGAGTTAATCCAGGTAGTGCACATCCATATAATACAACTGGAGATCTAGGTTGGATGGATGAAGCTAGTATCAGAGCTTATGTTGAGCCTAAACCAGAACCAACACCAGCTCCAAGCACAGAAATTAAAGTTGGGGATTTTGTTACAGTTACTGGAGCAGGTAATGCTGCAAGTACAGGTACATCTAGAAGCTGGACAAGAAAATATTTTGAACAAAGAATGAAAGTAATTATGATTGCAGAGGGAAGACCTTACCCATATGCATGCAACCAATACGGTGAAGGTGTAGTTGGTAGAGCCAGTGACGTAACTGGATGGTTCTCTGCAAGCAGTGTTAAAAAGTAGGGTACGAAATCGTATCCTTCTTTTACTAAGAAAGGAGTATGTACATGAACATAGAAGAAAGATTAGAAAGACTAGAATCTTTCATTGGTAATATTGATCAAATAAGATTATATGCCAATAGTCTACAAGAAGTTATTGACAGATATCTTGCACCTTTATATATTGAACAAGGTACAGATAAGACAATGCTTATTAATGATTATCTAGGTGACTTAGAAAATATTCCTCACAATGTTATCTTTAAGATAAGAGCAAGCCATGACCTAGCTTTAGCCGAAGAGGAACATGCTTTAATTAGATTCCAAAGAGGCGAAGCTTACAAAGAATATACTTTAAGAAAATTAGTTAGTGGTTCATTAGTACCACTAGAGTCAGCTAACTACACTAATGGTGAAGTATATGACGTATATATTAATTCTCAAGATGTTGCTGTAATTACTGCTAATGACACAGGAGTTAGAGCATTGAGTGAAATCTCTGCACTATCTGCAGAATTAGATTCAAAAGTAACAGAACTTAATACTTTAATTACAGATAATTATTCAACATTAGATAATAAAATTACTATTACAGCTACAGAGGCTAAAGAATATACCGATAATAAGAGTAATACTAACAAAAATTCTATTGATTCAATCAATACATTCCTTAGTGGTATAACTAAAGACGGAAATAACTATACATTTAAAGGAAATATAGTATCACCTTATATTGAAACACCTAGTCTTCGCACTACTAAGACAATTAATATGTCTGGTGCTACAGGATTTACATTACCTAGTGGTACAACTATAGCAGATCCTAGTGCTAACTTAGGTCTAGCTAATAGACAATGGGTATTAAATCAAATCTCTAATAAGATTAATGATTACCATGCTGATTATCATTATACTGGTACAGCTGCAGCGTCAACAGCTATGGCTAATAAACCAAACGGTTCATTCTATTATAAATTAAGTCAATAATGTTAGTACAAAGAACAGCCTTTCAAGTAGAAGCTTGGCAAACAGGTAGTACTGCTAATTCAGCTTCTTATAGAATGGTAGTTTCAAGAAGGGGATCATATTTCTGGGGTACATCTAATGCAGTATCTGTATATGATCATAATGGTCGTATTACATACTGGGCTGCCCCTCAAAAATCTTCTTGGAAGTGGGATGGATCTGTTTATTATTTGAATAACTCTGATGGTTCTAAACAAGTATTAAGTTGGAACTATTGGGCTCCTCAAGCAGGGTATGTGGCTGCAAATAGTTTAACTTATGACAGAACAGTAACAGGAATAAGCAGGGGAAATAATAGACAAGGTAGTAAAACTATTAATATAGGTATTCAATCCACATATTCAGATTCCAGATTCCTTACTTGTAGAGGTGATTTAACATTAACAACATCTAAAATAGCTGATGTATCTAATGTATCATTATCTGCAAGTGCCGATGGTAAAGATGTTAGTGACAGGTATATCAGAATAGCTGCATCCTTTACTAATCCTGAAAGTTATTACACTGGATATCTTTATCATGGCAATACATTACTTGGAAGTACTACAGGATCTACAACTAAAAATGTAAAAATTACTAATGCTATGTTTGATACAACACAAAGTTTTAGCTTTGTAATTAAAGGTAAAGATGGTGTGACTTATTCCACTAAGTCAGCATCAGCTTACATTGAACCTAGTGGTGTTGGTATTTGGTATAAACAAAATGGTTCTGTTAAAGAATGCTTCCATGTATATTATAAAAACAGTTCAGGAAAGATAATAGAAGTAACCGAAGCATGGGCGA
>JAEIGA010005807.1_pt1 | contig 18800 bp, 17 predicted proteins | sample 9270691 | NCBI WGS metagenome assembly JAEIGA01 (sample SAMN17057246, study PRJNA624740) | gut metagenome | biome: biome; isolation source: fecal sample | host: Bos grunniens | place: China: Xizang | collected 2019 | reverse complement strand
TATCATCAAGGACTTGGTAGTAAACAGAAATGCATTTGACCAGATTCTTCAGGCAGGTGGTTTCGTATCTGTAAACACAGGTGGTGTTCCAGATGGAAATGCTATTCCAATTCCTAAAAAGGATGCGGATGAGAGTATGGATGCAGCATCTTGCGTAGGTTGCGGTGCCTGTGTTGCAACTTGTAAGAACGGTTCTGCAATGTTGTTCGTTTCTGCAAGAGTAAGCTCTTTGGCATTGCTTCCTCAGGGTAAGATCGAGGGCGCAAGAAGAGCAAAGGCTATGGTTGCAAAGATGGACGAGTTGGGCTTTGGAGCTTGTACAAACACACGTGCATGTGAGATGGAGTGTCCAAAAGGCATTTCAGTTTCAAATATCGCACGTTTGAACAGAGAGTTCCTTTGCGCAAAACTAAAAGACTAATTCAAGTCTGATTATACAAAAGAGAGGCCGGATCATATTTTGACCCGGCCTTCTTTTATTTTGTGAAATATGCCTGTTTTTAGGACTAATTTACCAATGATATTACAGGCATATTTATGTATATCATTTGAGTGTGCAGACAATAAGTACGGGATTTGACTCTTCTGTAATGGTTGCCGCAACCTCCATCATCTTTTCGGATTGAGTCAGTTCTGCAGCATCAATGAAGTTAGCGGCATCAACAATCTGGTACATTTTACCGTTGGCTATGGCAGAAGGGTAAAAGGCCATTCCTCCGTCAAGGTTGTTTATAAATCCTGTACAGTTGCTTTTTGGGTCATGTTTAAGCATAAGGGTACTGTTTGTTGCCTTGTCATGGACAAAACATGACTGGATATACTTTTTGTCGATATTAGGATATGAGACAGGACTGAAGAGAAATTTTACAATCAACATATTGTTGGTTTCACCAATAACTCTATTGTATTCAACGGGCCTGTTGCCAACGTTTCCATATTCACCGCTATCTGCTATATAGGCCGGTATCAATCCGGCATTTCTCTCATCAATTCTCCATAGAGTGTCATTGTTAGGAATAATCAGAAATGCATTCTCTCCGGCTGGTTTGATCCTTGGCGGCACCCTTGAACCCAAAGATGCCTCTTTTCCTGAGAATTTTGATGATGCTCCGCTTCTTGATTTGAAATTTTCAACTTCAGAAGCGCTGTAGTTCAAAATGAGGGTTTGTGCAATGGTGTTGCCATCAGCATCCACGATACATACGTAGTCTGATGTGTTGTCGGGATCTTCTCCTTTGAAGAGGAAGTTGCCGTCACAGGTTTTATGGATGTACAGATGCTGCAGGTAATCAGGCTTGTTCAAATCAGCACTTTTTCTTATAAAATTGCCGTTGTGGTCATATATTTTAAGGTGAAAACCATCATTGACAATTACATTCTCCTCATCTGCAATCATATTTTGAGGATATGCCAATTCATTTTCTGCCCTACCCTTATGTAATTTGAATGGAATATATTTTCCATTGTAGTCAAAGCATGTTATGTTTTTCCCATTGTGGGTGAAGATATATATTCTCTCTTTGAGAGGGTAAAGGTCAGAGAATTGTATATCTGAAAGCAAGGATTCTCCGTTTGTTTCAAGTGGAATGTATTCTATACTTTTTGCCCAGCTACCCAAAAGGGCGCCATCATCTGAGTTGAAGGCTTTTTCTATTTGAATGACCGGAATGTTATGCTCTGTATGTGAAGTTTTGTTGGAGCATCCTGCCCATAGCACTATTGGCAGAATATAAATGGCTGCGAAGAATTTTTTCATTGTATCTGTACCTTATTAAGTTACTGCTGGTTTAGACTGAAACAAATTTAAATATATAAGTTTAGTGAAACAAATTTAAAACCTGTAATCTCTTTTTTACTATATTTGTAAACTTGTATTTTACCGTTTCAACTATGGAATTTTTTGCAATTTCTAATGATATTCCGGTTTTTATCTCTGATACGCAAAAGGGAGATGAGACTCTTGTACTTCTTCACGGATATTTGGAAACCCACTATATCTTCTCTGAATTTACTGAACTTCTTGAGAAGAAATATAGGGTCATTTCAATAGATCTGCCAGGGCATGGTCTGTCGGGTTCAAACGATGATGTGAACAGTATGGAATTTGCCGCAGCTGTTGTTGTTGAGGTAATGGATAAATGCAAGGTTGAAAGAGCCTTTATAGCCGGCCACTCAATGGGCGGTTATGTGGCGCAGGCCTGTATGGAGCTCTATCCGCAAAGATTCAAAGGATTGGTATTGTTGAATTCTGTGCCTTTCCCTGATTCGGAAGAGAAAAAGGCCGACAGGGAGCGTGAAATTTCATTGATACAATCATCAATGCTGGGCAGGATTGCAGAGATAAGCATACCAAGAATGTATGACTCGGAGAATTTGAGAAATCTTGACGAGAAGATACAGGAGACCATAGAGTTGTGTGAGACACACGATCCTAAAGGTATTGCCGCCTCTTTGCGTGGTATGATGCAGCGTAAGGATTATTCATCATTTATAAAGGGAATCGCAGGTAAGACCCCTACCCTATTCATTTATGGCGATAAAGACAAGTTTAACCCTATTGAGAGGGTAAATGCCATTATTGATGAATTCAAGGGTGTAGAAATAAAAATAATCCCTGATACGGGCCATAATTCATTTATAGAGAAGCCGCAGGAGACAGCAGATGTTTTGTGCAGTTTCATTGATGCAAACAAATAGTTTCATGGACTATTAATTGGATCACTTTCTTATAGGTGGTTTTACAAAATAAGAATCCCCGTTGGAAACCTTTATATATGTTCCAGCGGGGATTTGACATTTTGTGAGGGTTTCTGTGTCTCCCTCTATTTATAAATCTGACTTTTGGCTATTTGGTAACCTCTGCAGCCTTGATATATTCTACAACTTTCTCTACAGGAAGAGCCTTTACCTCTTTGCCGTTGTAGCCTTTGATGTCTTCAGCTGCAAAAAGTGCATTCCAAAGAGCCTCGGCGGTTGCCTCTATTGTAGCAAGGAAAAGCGCACTCATGTCATCATTGTGAAGCAGCGTAGGATTGTAAGTTTTACTCTTTTCATTTATAAGGTTCTCCGGACAAACAGACATCGCAATTACATAGTCACCGCTGCCGTTTGATGCTATGCCTCCTGTCTTTGCAAGACCCATCATTGCCCTTTTTGCCATGCGCTCAAGGTTGCGGGCATCCACGGGCGCATCTGTAATAACTACCATCATGCATGAACCGTCGACATCCTGCATAACATTTTTCTGAAACTGGTAGTGCTCAAGGAGTTGTCCTATCTGAACACCGGCAATTTCAAGCACTCCGCCATAATTTGACTGCACAAGTACTCCTACAGTGTATCCTCCAAGACTTTTAGGAAGTACTCTTGAAGAGGTTCCAATGCCGGCCTTGAATCCGAAGCTCACGGTACCTACACCAGCTCCCACGCACCCCTCCTCTACCGGGCCGCCCTTAGCTTTTGACAATGCTTCAAGAACATTCTCTTTTGTAATATATCTTGCCCGTATGTTATTAAGGCCACCATCATTTGTCTCGCCGACAACAGCATTTACAGAGCGTACATTTTCATTGCCAGGCTGGGCGAGTGTATACTCAACCAATCCGCTGATACCTTCGGCAACATTCAATGTATTTGTAAGTACGATTGGAGTCTCAATGTTTCCAAGCTCCTGAACTTGGGTGCTTCCTGCCAATTTGCCAAATCCGTTGCCTGCATATATTGCTGCAGGTACTTTATATTGGAATATGTTGCCCTGATGAGGAATAATGGCGGTTACACCGGTCCTTACATCTTCACCCTCTATTCTTGTAACCTGTCCTACAGTAACTCCGGGAACATCGGTAATGGCATTGAACTCACCTGTTTTGAATATTCCGGTTTTAATGCCGTAGTCTCTCAATCTTTTTTGAGCCTGTGAATCTGTTGGTGTCCCTGCCATGAATGCCATAGCAATGGCTCCCATCATCAAAAATTTTCTTACCATATCAAAATGTTTTTATTGAAAGTACAAATATAGTTTATAATTTTGAGGGTTTAAGATTAATCTGGTAACTTTTTGTCCAGTACACAAATATTTTAATGTCATTATAATGGAGAGAGCAATTTTTATTTCAGTAATTACATCAAATAGTACAGAGGAGCAGGTTGTAGAGTATTTGGATGAGTTGGAGTTCCTTGCAGAGACTGCAGGTGTGGTAGGAGAGAGGCGTTTTATTCAGCGTCTCGACAGGCCAAATTCCAAAACCTATGTAGGGACCGGAAAGCTGGAGGAGATAAAGACATTTCTTATAGAACAGGAGATTGATCTTGCAATATTTGATGACGAACTTACTCCGTCACAACTTAGGAACCTTGAAAAGGAGTTGAATTGCAGGATACTTGACAGAACAAACCTTATTCTTGATATTTTTGCCCAAAGAGCTAAGACTGCTTATGCTAAAACACAGGTAGAACTTGCCCAATACCAGTATCTTTTGCCTCGCCTGACAAGGATGTGGACTCACTTGGAGAGGCAGCGTGGCGGTATTGGTATGAGGGGCCCTGGTGAGAGTCAGATTGAGACCGACCGTCGTATTATTCTTGATAAGATCAGTCGTTTGAAAGAGCAGTTGAAAAAGATTGACAAGCAGATGGCCTCACAGCGCGGAAATCGGGGTAGTATGGTGAGAATTTCACTTGTCGGATATACAAACGTAGGCAAGAGTACTCTTATGAATCTTTTGGCCAAAAGTGATGTTTTTGCTGAGAATAAACTTTTTGCAACCCTTGATACAACTGTGAGAAAAGTTGTAATTGAGAATGTACCTTTTCTTTTGAGTGACACTGTAGGATTTATTCGTAAGCTTCCGCATCAGCTTGTAGAATCTTTTAAAAGTACGCTTGATGAGGTCAGGGAGGCAGATATTCTTATGCATGTAGTTGATATTTCACATCCAAATTTCGAAGAGCAGATTAAGGTAGTAAAACAGACACTTCAGGAAATAGGTGCTGGTGAAAAACCTACTTTTATGGTTTTCAACAAAATAGATGCATATAAGTATATTGAACCCGATGAGTTTTCTTTAGAGCAGAAACGACCAGAAAACTATTCTCTTGAAGAGCTCAAACATTCATGGATGTATAAGGAGAATACTCCGGCGATCTTTATTTCGGCAAAAGAGAAGCTTCATATAGACAAATTACGAAATGATCTCTACAAGATGGTTGCTGAGATTCATGCAGGAAGATGGCCTTTTGATAATTTTTTGTGGTAGAGAATTTTCAATTATTTCTACTCTCTTTATGCAAAAAAAACTGGATCAGACCGATCCAGTTTTTCTATTTTATATACCCCTGTTATCTCAATTGGAAGATGATAGGGAATGTGTATCTTACACGTACAGGTTTGTTTCTTTGTCTACCAGGAGTCCATTTTGGAGAGCTTGATACAACTCTCACAGCCTCTTTATCTAGTGAAGAGTCTACACCTCTAAGTACTGTAACTTTTGATACTCTACCATCTGTCTCAATTGTAAACTGAAGCATTACACGGCCTTGAATTGCATTCTCTTTAGCAATCTCAGGATAAACGATGTTATCGTAAACCCATTTTGTAAACTCATTAGCCTCACCGCCTCTGAATTTAGGTTTCTCCTCTACAATTGCCAATGGAATCTCTTCCTCTTCTACAACTTCCTCTTCAACTGCTTGAGGAACATACTCTTTAATCTCAACACCTAGGCTGGCATCATCCTCTGTTGAAAGAAGAAGGTTATCCTCTACTTGTACATCATCATCTACGATGTCAATGAAGTCAGAAACAACAGGCTCTTTAGGTGCCTCTGGTGGAGGTGGAGGTGTCTCTGTTGTTACAGGAATCATTTCCTCCTCTGCGATAATCTCAGTATCTGCCTGAAGAGTGCTTACCTCTTTCTCAGATGTGCTCCATTCAAATGCACCATAGCAAATCAAAAGAGCGATAATTAGTCCAATCTCTCTAAAAAGCAATTTTTTGCCTTCCAAGCTGGCTTTAGGTGATTTTTTAATTTCCATATTTTTAGTGTATTTTCCGTATTTAAGCGATGTAAAAATAGTAAATTATTTATAATCTCACATAAAAAATGTTGATAAACTTTCTATGTGAGATTATAAATCTTTTACTTTCAGCGGATTATACGTGACTAAAATTTTTTAGAATTGTTGATAAACGCACTGAAATGGGAGATATATTATCTTTTTTAGATAATATTCATCTCTTTAAGAACGTTGTTTGTCTTTCTTACAGCATCTGCGCTCTTATTGAACAACTCTTGCTCCTCTGCGTTCAATTTAAGTTTAATGATCTTCTCGCAGCCTTTTTTGCCGATCATTACAGGAACTCCAATACAGATGTCATCTTGTCCGTACTCACCCTCAAGTGCTACGCAGCAAGGGAATACTTTTTTCTCATCAAGAATGATTGATTTAACAAGAACAGCTCCTGCTGCACCTGGTGCATACCATGCAGATGTGCCAAGAAGTTTGGTAAGTGTTGCACCACCAACCATTGTGTCAGCTACAACCTGTTGTGCCGCGTTCTTAGAAAGGAGTTCAGTTGCAGGAATACCTCTGTAGTTTGCAAAGCGGATTAGAGGTATCATAGTTGTGTCACCGTGACCACCGATAACCATACCCTCAATGTCGCTCTGAGGTGCTTTAAGTGCTTTGCTTAGGTAAGTTGTGAAACGGCTGCTGTCAAGAATACCGCCCATACCGATAACTCTGTTCTTAGGTAGACCTGATTTCTTGTAGGTCAAGTATGTCATTGTGTCCATTGGGTTGGCAATGATAACGATGATTGCATTAGGAGAGAACTTCAATACATTCTCTACAACGCCGTTAACGATACCTGCATTTACACCAATCAACTCCTCGCGTGTCATGCCAGGTTTTCTTGGAATACCTGAAGTGATTACAACAACGTCAGATTTTGCTGTTGCTTTGTAGTCGTTGGTAACACCAGTGATTTTGGTGTTGAATTGGTATAGGTTTGCAGTTTGGGTCATATCCAAAGCTTTACCCTCTGAAACACCCTCTTTGATGTCCAATAGAACAATCTCTGAACAGAATTTCATGTGCAACATCGCATTTGCACAAGTGGCGCCTACATTACCTGCGCCAATAACGCTTACTTTAGCCATAGTAGAATTTTTAATAATTTTAATATTAAGTTTTTTTCAGTTTCTATTGATAGAATCATATCTTTGCAAAGTTAGCAACTTTTAATTATTTTATATCTATTTATAAGGATTATATTACCCAATAATGATACAATATTTCAATAATGAAGTTGATTTTGATTTGAAATCAAAACTTCTCATCAAAAGATGGATTAAAACTGTCGCGGAGCAGTATAATAAAAAGTGTAAGGATATAAATATTATCTTCTGTTCAGATCCTGCACTTCTTGAAATCAACAGACAGTTTTTGGGTCATGATTATTATACTGATATTATCACTTTCGATTATTGTGAAGGTGATAAATTGTCGGGAGAGCTTTATATAAGTATTGATACAGTCAGAGCAAATGCGGATGAGTATTCCCAGGAGTTTGATGTTGAGTTGCATAGGGTAATTATACATGGTATACTTCATTTGGTCGGATTTGATGATCATACTGAAGAGGATATAGTAAAGATGAGGAGTGCAGAAGACGATGCACTTGAGCTATTTGATAGTATGAAAGAGCATAATTAAGCTTTAACTTCTTCTTGTGGCTTTATGTTTCTTTAATTTATCTCTAACTGAAATTTTTTAAATCCTTTTAACGGTTATTTTTAGTCCCATAAAATATTATTTCTCAGATGGATAAGGAGTATGATGTAATTGTAGTTGGAGCAGGCCATGCAGGCTGTGAGGCGGCTGTTGCTGCTGCAAAAATGGGTTCAAAGACCCTGCTAATTACTATGGACATGAATAAAATTGCTCAAATGTCATGTAACCCGGCAATTGGAGGTATAGCAAAAGGCCAGATTGTCAGGGAGATTGATGCTTTGGGCGGTTCTACTGGTGTTGTTACTGATGCCAGTACTATCCAATTCAGAATGCTGAACAGATCAAAAGGACCTGCAATGTGGAGTCCGAGGGCACAGTGTGACAGGATCTATTTCTCCTTCAATTGGCGTTATATTGTTGAAAATACCCCAAATCTTTTTATTTGGCAAGATGTGGTAAATGATATTCTTGTTGATAATCAGAGAGTTGTAGGTGTTATGACTCAAATGGGTGCAAAATTTGCGTGCAAAAGTCTTATACTTACCGCTGGTACGTTTCTAAATGGCAAATTATTTATAGGAAAAGAGTCAACAGAAGGGGGTAGGGTAGGGGAACTCTCATCTTATGGCCTGACCGAGAAGCTTGCTTCGTTGGGAATTGAGTCGGCAAGAATGAAAACTGGTACTCCTCCAAGGTTGGATGCAAAATCTATAGATCTCTCAAAATTGGAAATACAGTATGGAGATGACAATCCTTTCAGATTCTCATATTTGAATCTGCCTTCTGCAATTCAGTCTTCACAAGTGAAGCAGAAGTGTTGTTATATGGTTCATACCAATGAGACTGTTCATGACATCCTTAGGGCGGGGTTTAAGGATTCTCCACTATTTTCCGGAAAAATTCATGGAGTAGGACCAAGGTACTGTCCTAGTATTGAGGATAAGTTGAGGACCTTTGAGGGAAAGAATACCCATCAGTTATTTTTGGAGCCTGAAGGTTGGGATACTCATGAATATTACCTTCAGGGCTTTTCGTCATCACTTCCATTAGCTACCCAGTTGGATGCTTTAAGGCACATACCAGGATTGGAGAGTGTTGAAATCTACAGGCCGGCTTATGCTGTGGAATATGATTATTTTCCGCCAACACAATTGAAGTATACTCTGGAGTCAAAAATTATTGATGGATTCTATTTTGCCGGACAGGTTAATGGTACCACTGGATATGAAGAGGCTGCAGCGCAGGGTTTGATGGCGGGAATAAATGCTGCGCTAAAATTGCAAGGCAAGGAGCCTTTGGTTCTCAAACGAGACCAGGCTTATATAGGTGTTTTGATTGACGATCTTATTACAAAAGGTGTTGACGAACCTTATAGAATGTTTACATCAAGAGCGGAATATAGAATCTTGCTAAGGCAGGATAATGCCGATATGAGACTTACTGAGATAGGTTATAATATTGGCCTTGCCTCAGAATCTAGATTACATCTAATGCGAGAGAAGTATTCTGCGATTAGTCAAATTACAGATGAGTTTGATAATATTTCTGTTCAGCCAGCAGATATTAACCCTTATTTGCAAGAGGTTAATTCTGCAGTGATTCCTAACAGAAAGAAAATGTCGGAGATTCTTGCACGTCCTCAAGTTTCAATTGATGGAATGTTGAAAAATGTTCCACGAGGAACAATTATCACTGATATGGCTTCTAAAGTTGAAGATATAATGCCTGTATCTTCTAAAATTGAGGGAGGGCTGGAACTTCCGTATAATCCAAATAGAATCCACGCCTCTTTCAATAATTTTGTATCTTCTGATCATCGAAAAGAGATCGTTGAGAAACCAGAATTTGAATGTACCACACCCAATGAATCTTGCGATTCTAACATCAGTTCCAATGATTGTTGTAGTAGCAATTGCTGTTCAAATGATACTGTAACCTATCATTTGAAGGATGAAATATTGGAAAGCGTAGAGATTGCTGTAAAGTATAGAGGTTATATTGAGAGAGAAAAAAGAATTGCAGATAAAATCCTTAAATTGGAGAATATTGTCATTCCCGACAATTTTGATTTCTCCAGAGTTACATCGCTATCTATTGAAAGTAGACAAAAATTGATTAAACATAGGCCAACAACTATTGCTCAGGCTTCAAGAATTCCTGGGGTTTCTCCTGCTGATGTCTCAGTTTTGCTCATATTTTTTGGCAGATAATGTTCCACGTGGAACAACTATATATAAAGTGCTACAAAATGTTGAAAAACATGATTGTAGCACTTTTTACTTGAATTGATAATTCTCAATTTTTGCCTCTTATAGTCCCTATTATTCCATTGTAAAATTGAAGAAGCACTCGCTTGTGAGTACAGTGGCCATTTCGTTGGAAAGCGGCATGCATAGCGCGAGTTCTGTGACGTTTTCTTTAATTTTATTAACGTTAGTGCGATGTTCTGAAAGCAAATAATCTCCTCTGGAGGGTAGAAGTAAAACTATTTCTTTTGGAATCATCGCAAATTCGCAGTTGGATTTGGTTCCGTCATTATTATTTTTTACGGCAGTGTCTATATGTATGAGCAATTCTTCTAATGAGTTGAAATTGGTCTCTTCTACAACTAATCTTGTATATTGATTGGCTGTTTGTGTCTGGCTGATTATATCAGGATTAGCACTATTTTCTGATCTTGACTCGTAGTGCGCTATGAAGTATTTTTCTTTGTCCGGGTAATACTTTATTAGATTATCTTCTGCTCTGGCGAGTTTGATAATGCACTCCAATATTGGAGAACTCCACTCAAAATAATTTGTGTATATATCCTTCCTGAGGGTATATAATTTTGCAGCATCAAGTCTACTTTGGGTCTCTTGAGTCTTATCAGAACTATATAGAGCGGGGGAATTTGATTCACTTCTGTTTTGCGAAGCCGTATTATTGCTGATTGTAATTTCGCGTCTGTAGAGAGATTTGGTAAACCCTTGGCTTTTGTAGAAGGAAAAAAGGGATTCTTCAGCTGGACGTGTTATTATAAAATCTACTCCAGCCGCAGTGTAGTGCTCCCTTATCTGTTTTACAAGTTTTCGGCTCAACCCTTTGCCGCGAGCCTCCTCAATAGTGGCTACCCCATACAGATAGCGTCCATTAAGCTTTTTTGTACTTTTATTGTGACATTCGCACGTGCTTTTGCAATCTGATTCCATTATTTTGGAACTCTCAGAGGTAAGATCAGTAGTCGCTTCATCTTTCTGAACCAAAGTTATTGGAATGGCAAATGCAACGGAAACAATCTTCCCGGCAATGGTATATACAAAAGCATCAAGAAGAGGGTAGAGGCTGTTGAAAATTATATCCAGGTATGCCTCATCGGTGGTGAAGATGTCGTGCCATATTTGACGTATGGCACAGATATCACCCTTTCCTGCAACTCTTATTCCTTCGGAAGTAGATTTGTCTGCAATCCTCCTATACTCTCCTTTTATGGTCATCTTTTCATTAATATTATCGGATTATCAATTGGCGGGGCCGGAGTATGGTGTCAAATATCCCTATCCTGGGAGAATGTCAATTATCTCTCTTTGCCAAAAGTCCTTTTATATCTGCCACAAACTCCTCAATATTCTCTTTTTGGGTGTTGAATGAACACATCCATCTTACCTCTCCTGTCTGCTCATCCCAGGTGTAGAAGTAATATTTTTTAAGAAGTTCTTCTGTGAGCCATTTTGGTATTATGGCAAAGACTGCGTTGCTCTCTACCTTTTGGGTTATTTGAACCTGCGGAATCTCACTGAGAAGTGTTTCTAAATATTTTGCCATCTCATTTGAGTGTGAGGCGAGTTTAATATAAAGATTATCAGTTAGATATGCATCAAATTGTGCGGCAATGAACCTGTTCTTCGAGTAGAGTTGGGTAGCCTGTTTGCGGATATATTGCAGGATGTTGGCCTGTAATGAATTGTTTCTTAATGCGTTATGAGTGTTTGGGTCGGAATGTCTGCCACTTGTTCCGCGTTCATTTTTACATTCTGCATCTGAAGTGTTGAAAACAACGACAGCCTCTCCCATAAGAAGTCCGTTCTTTGTTCCTCCGAATGATAGAACGTCTGCACCGCAATCGGTAGTAAAGGCCTTTACCGGCAAGCCAAGTGCTGCGGCAGCATTGGAGATCCTTGAGCCGTCAATGTGCAGGTAGCCGTTGTGTGAGTGCATCAGATCGGCAAGGGCCTTTATCTCCTCCGGAGAATAGAGTGTTCCCAATTCTGTAGGTTGGGAGATGGAGAGAATGCGTGGTTGTGAGTGGTGCTGCTCTCCAAAGTTTGTGAGTGATTTTGTGACCTCCTCTGGAGTGACCTTGCCGTCGGGAGAGGAGAGGGGAATTATTTTGCATCCGGTAAACTTTTCGGGAGCTCCGCACTCATCTACATTTATATGGGCAGTTCTGGGGGCAAGAATGGAGTGGAAGCTGTTGGTGAAGGTTCCAAGTGAGACTACATTTGCACCTGTGCCATTTACCACAAAAAGGGCCTTACAATTGCCTCCAAGAAGCGCTTCGAGTCTGCCAAGTACCTCCCGGGTGTAGGGGTCATCGCCATAGGCGGTTTTAAAGTTGTTGTTCTCTTTCACTATGGCTTCCATAATGAGGGGATGGACACCTGAGTGGTTGTCGCTGCCAAAACTGTGTTTCATATATTTGAGTATTAGGTTTGCAATTTTTATATGTATCCTCCTGCAATTGGCTTATGCCGGAGGTTTGTGGAGATTGAAAAGTCTTGATCTCTACGGATGGTTTATCAGCGTTTTGTCTTGGCATTGAGGTCAATGCGCTCTTTAATGGCCTGTCGACCCTTGTAGTAATAGAGAACAATTGTGTTCTCTTTTTCAAAATATAGGGTGTTGAGGCTCTTCTCTGTTTTGGTATTGGCAGGCTGTTTTTCGCAGTGCAGAAGAAGGTATTGTTTTGTTCCCTTATTGTAGTTGCAGATAACAGTTGTACCCATAATGTCAAAGAATGCCGCCTTGTTGCTTTTTGAACTCTCTATGTATTTGTCTTCAAGGAATCTTATTACAATCGGATGGCTCTCTTCGAGCACTCCAAAATTTAGTTTTGAGGCACCTTGAGGATTGTTGTCATACCACCATTGGATAGCCTTTCTTGTCAGCTCTTTCTCTTTGTTAAATGGTTTTAACTGAGTGCTTTTGCCAAATGATCTCATCAGCCAGTTGATCTGCGGTGTGGCCATAATTCCGCCTTGGGCCATATCTGCACAACTTCCCTCTATCTCGTTGCCGTTCCTCTCTCCTGCATAGATTGAACTGAAGAGTGTGCCGTCGGTCATTGAAACGAGGTTTGAAACAAGTTCAATTCCGTTGTTTTGCCATCCGGTGCGTGGCGCTGTTCCCTCTGTGTAGTTGAGATGTTGGAAAAACAGATACTTTTCGCCATCAACAATAACCTCTTCAACATTGGTTTTTCCGCAGAACAGATCATCTGCAGAGGCCATGGAGAAGAGTTTGAGCATCTCATCCTGCATATACCTTGAGGCATTGTTACTGAAACTCTCCTGCCATTGTCCGGGAGCGGTTTCATCAATTCTCACAATCTTGATTGTGTATGGATCCTCTTTGCTTGGGGCTATGGCTCCCACAATATACTCCTTGTTGTTTTTTCTTGCGCTCAAGGCAACATAGTCAACTCCGTAAATACCATTTCCGGCAGCGGCAACGTATTCGCTGAATATTCTGCCGGCCTCCTCTTTTGAGTAGATTGTTGTGTTGTATGATTTGATTAAGGAGTCCTTTTTTGCCTGTATAGTTGGGGCATATACAGAGTTGGGGTACTTTGCAAGGAATTTGTTGAAACTTGTTGTATCTCCCTTTGCTATGGTATTCTTGAAGAGTTTGGTCTCGCTCTTTTTCTGCGCAAGCAATGGGGTAAAGCAGAGTGATGCGATTATAATTAGAAAAACTGTTCTGTATTGCTTCATGACTGATAAATTTTGGTTAACATTCTTTTCCTGCCGGTTGCTGTCCAATCCTTTGGAACTCTCCTTCATTCTGTAATATTCTGATAAATATGGGTAATCTTTATACAAAGAGAGGATGAGTCCTTTACGGGTCATCCTCCTCTATACTTCAATTCTCCAGCGGATTACTTGCAGATTGCCTCGTAAGCCTCGGCATCCATAAGATCGTCAAGCTCTGCAGGGTTTGACATCTCTACTTTAATCATCCAGCCGGCACCATAAGGATCTGAGTTAACAGACTCAGGAGCACCCTCCAAATCTGCATTTACCTCAATAACTTTGCCAGAAACAGGCATAAGAGCGTCAGCTACAGTTTTAACAGCCTCAATAGCACCAAAAACCTCGCCGGCAGCAAGCTCCTCGCCCTCAGTCTGTATGTCAACGAATACAATGTCGCCAAGCTGATCTTGAGCAAAGTCAGAGATACCAACGATTGCAATATTACCGTCAACTTTAACCCACTCGTGGTCTTTAGAATACTTCAAATTAGCAGGGAAATTCATATTATTTAAATTTTTAAGTGTTTATAAATTCAGAATATTTCACAAATGTATTAAATAATTTTAATTATAAGCGCTTTAAACTTAATTTTATTAACTCTTCAAGCGAATAATTAGGATTTTCTTTAATCAGTGCGCCAAGTACTTTTTCAACAGCCCCCTTTGTAAATCCCAAAAGAATAAGGGCCGACAGAGCCTCCTCCTTGTTTGCTGTATTTGGTCCCGGCAGCAGGCTCTCCACTGCGGTGGCTCCGCCTTTGGTGATTTTGTCCTTCAACTCAATTATAACTCGCTGGGCAGTCTTCAGTCCAATGCCCTTGATACTCTTTATTCTGTTTACATCTCCGGCAATGATTGCGTTCTTTATCTCCTCTTCGGTCATGGATGAGAGCATCATTCTGGCAGTGTTAGGACCTATGCCTGATATTTCAATAAGCATACAGAACATTGCCCGCTCCTCTTTTTTGAAGAAGCCGTACCAGAGTTCAATATCCTCTCTCAAATGGTGGTGGATATAGAGCTTTACATGTGGAAGACTCTGGATGTCTGCATAAGTCTGAAGAGAAATCTGTAATCTGTAGCCAATTCCGTTGTTCTCAACAACGGCTTCCGTTGGGCTGACTTCGGCCAATGAACCTTTGATATAATCGTACATTATGAAAATTTTACAACCTGAAGTACAAAATTATGTTTTTTATGTGTAAACAAAAAGCCATATTTAAAAGAAACTTCCTTTAAATTATTATTTTTGCAGTTTGATATGGAGTCAAGTTATGAATGCAATTCAGGATATAAGGGATAGAGTGCCTGCATTGGCCCAGACCGTTTACGGCAAGCCGCTTGTCTATCTTGACAATGCTGCTACAGCACAGAAGCCTGTGGAGGTAATAGAACTGCTCAACAGAATGAACAGTGCAACAAATGCCAATGTCCATAGGGCAATGTACAGGCTGAGTGACGAGGCTACAAACCTATATGAAGGGGCACGCGAGAGGGTGAGGGAGTTTATAAATGCACCGGCAAGGGAGAATGTGATATTTACCAGTGGCGCAACTGCCTCAATAAACCTTGTGGCGAGCAGTTTTTGTGCAAAATACCTCAAAGAGGGAGATTCTGTCATAGTTACTGAGGATTCGCACCATTCAAACATTGTCCCCTGGCAGTTGGCTTGTGAGAAGGCAGGGGCCTCGCTCAAGGTGCTTCCTATAGATGAAAATGGTGTGTGGAGTGCGCAAGATATTATTCCTTTGCTTGATGAGAGGGTAAAAATTGTGGCGGCAACCCATATTTCAAATGTCCTTGGCATAATCAACCCGGTAAAGGAGCTTATAGAGATTGTGCATAGGTATGGAGTTCCTGTATTGGTAGACGGAGCCCAGGGAATTGTCCATTCACGTGTTGACGTGCAGGAGCTTGACTGCGACTTTTATGCATTCTCCGCACATAAGATTTATGGGGAGACCGGCAGTGGAATACTCTACGGCAAGGAGCATTGGCTTGAAGAGATGCCTCCATATATGGGTGGAGGAGACATGGTAGGAACTGTAACCTTTGCAAAGACCACATACGCTCCGCTTCCGCTGAAGTTCGAGGCCGGAACACCAAATTTTATCGGTTCCGCAGCTCTCAAACCTGCATTGGATTTTGCGTGGGAAATATCTCAGGGCGAGTGTGGCAAGGCTGTTAAGGAGAGTGAAAGTAAGATTATAGCATATATGAAGGGAGCGTTGGCTGAGATTGATGGAGCTGTGCTGTATGGAGAGTCGCAGAACAGGATTCCGCTCTTCTCGTTCAATGTTGAGGGTTGCCATCCTGGTGACATTGCCCAGATACTCGACAAGATGGGTATAGCAGTGAGAACCGGAATGTTGTGTGCAGAGCCACTTATGGCACATTTTGGTGTTACAAGCATGGTAAGGGCATCATTTGCTCCATATAATACATTGCAGGAGGCTGAGTATTTTATAAGCGGCCTGAAAAGGGCTGTTGCAATGCTCAGGTAACAGCAGCACCGCAGTGTTTTGAAACGGGTGGCGGCAGGTTACTGAAAAGGGGAATAATGGTCCCGACAGACTGTCGGGAAGCAAAATATAATTGATATGACAATTCAGGAGATTGAGAATCAGATTATTGAAGAGTTTTCAATATTTACTGACTGGTTAGACAAATATGAGTATATTATAGAGCTTGGCAAGAATGTGCCGGTTATTGAAGAGGGTGCAAAAAAGGAGGAGAACCTTATCAAGGGATGCCAGAGCCGCGTTTGGCTCGACTGTTGGCAGGATGACGGCAAACTCTTCTTTGCGGCAGACAGCGATGCTATAATTACCAAAGGCATAATTTCGCTGCTCATACGCGTGTACAACGGTCAGCGGCCAAAGGATATTCTTGAATCTGACCTTTCATTCATTGATGCCATAGGACTGCAGGAGAACCTCTCTCCAACGCGTGCAAACGGCCTTGTGTCAATGATAAAACAGATCAAGATGTATGCCCTTGCATTTGAGAACAAGTAAAAGGCCGCTGGTATTCAGGTGGAGAAATATTGGATAGCATAATATAAATGATATGGAGATGAAGAGCATTGAGAGTTTGCAGAGAGATGTCGTAAGGGCATTGAGGCAGGTTTATGATCCGGAGATTCCGGTGAATGTATATGACTTGGGGCTCATTTACGAGATAAAGATAGATGATGACCACAAAGTCTTCATAAAGATGACTCTGACTGCCCCTAACTGTCCTATGGCAGATGATGTGATGGAGCAGGTGAACGAGGCGGTCAAGGATGTACCCGGTGTAACGGATGCTGCAATTGAGCTGGTGTTTGAGCCGGAGTGGGATCGTAGCCGCATGAGCGAAGAGGCTCTTGTGGAGCTTGGCTGGCTATAATTTGTATTTACCGACAACCGACTAAACAGATACTATTGATGAACAGAGTTTACCTGATGCTTGGCAGCAATATGGGAGATAGGGCTGCATTGCTTGAGAGTGCAGTTGGGATGCTTATGGAGGAGCTTATGCCTGATTATTTTGAGGTTGAGGATCTATGTGATGCCGTAAATACTTCAGATGTAGTTGAGACAGACCCCTGGGGTTTTGACAGCGAAGAGAAGTTTTTGAACCAGGCTTTCATGATTCTTACAGACAAGGATGCCGCTCAGGTACTTGCAGTTTGCCAGAATATAGAGGATGAGCTTGGACGTGACAGAACCATTCCCGCTGTTGACGATTCAGGCAAAAGGGTCTATTCATCAAGACCGATTGATATAGATATTATCTTCTTTGATTGCGACGGCAAACCTCAGGTAATTGACACCCCTGATTTGAAGGTGCCGCATCCGCTCATGCATCAGAGGATGTTTGTTCTGGAGCCGCTTTCGCAGATAGCAAAGGATTATGCGCATCCGGTAATGAAAAAGAGTGTCGGGGTACTCAAAAAAGAGCTCAAACGTGCTTTGAAGAGTAAGGATCAACAGTAGATCAATATTGATAATGATTAAAAACATATATAACTATGACACAAGAAGAACTATTTAAAAATTTGATTGCCCATACAAAAGAGTATGGATTCATCTTCCCTTCAAGTGAGATTTATGACGGTTTGGGTGCTGTATATGATTACGGCCAGTTGGGAAGCGAGTTGAAGAACAATATCAAAAAGTACTGGTGGGATGCAATGGTAAGGTTGAATGAGAATATTGTTGGTATTGATTCGGCAATCTTCATGCACCCGAGAATCTGGGAGGCTTCAGGCCACGTTGGTGCTTTCAATGATCCGCTTATAGACAACAAGGATTCAAAGAAGAGATATAGGGCAGATGTCCTTTTGGAGGATTATATCGCAAAACTTGAGGAGAAGATCAATAAAGATGTTGAGAAGGGCAGGAAGAAGTTCGGAGAGGCTTTTGACGAGGCTCAGTTCCGTGCAACAAATCCTAACGTGTTGAGAAACGTGAACAAGATCAACGCCTGCAAGGAGAGAATGGTTGAGGCCTTGAACAAAAATGATTTGGATGCTTTGAAACAACTTATTCTCGATTGCGAGATTGTATGTCCTATTTCGGGAACAAAGAACTGGACAGATGTAAGGCAGTTCAACCTTATGTTCAGCACCCAGTTGGGCAGCGTTTCAGGCGAGAGCGGTACAATCTATTTGAGACCAGAGACTGCACAGGGTATCTTTGTAAACTACCTTAACGTGCAGAAGACAGGCCGTATGAAACTTCCGTTTGGTATTGCACAGATTGGAAAGGCCTTCAGAAATGAGATTGTTGCACGTCAGTTCATCTTTAGAATGAGGGAGTTCGAGCAGATGGAGATGCAGTTCTTCGTTAAACCTGGCGAGGAACTTGAGTGGTTCGCAAAATGGAAAGAGACCCGTTTGAAATGGCATAAGGCAATTGGTATGGGTGAGGAGAACTACAGATACCATGATCATGACAAACTTGCCCACTACGCAAATGCAGCAACTGATATTGAGTTCAACTTCCCATTCGGCTTCAAGGAGCTTGAGGGTATCCACTCGCGTACAGACTTTGACTTGGGCCGCCATCAG
>JAEIGA010005806.1_pt1 | contig 18803 bp, 23 predicted proteins | sample 9270691 | NCBI WGS metagenome assembly JAEIGA01 (sample SAMN17057246, study PRJNA624740) | gut metagenome | biome: biome; isolation source: fecal sample | host: Bos grunniens | place: China: Xizang | collected 2019 | reverse complement strand
TATAGGAACACTGTTCTCAAAATCATTCAGTGATATGAGTTGGGTTTACTGTTTATGGTCAGGTTTCTTCACTTGGGTAGATGCAAACTTACTATACTCAGCATTAGAGGATAAGATATTCACTAAATTTAGTGATATTAAAAAGACAATTCATTTAGAAAGGAATGATTAGTTATGGCAGTAAAAACTTATTCGTATAAAAAAGATAAAAATGTAAAACTTACTCCACATTTCACAGTTGGTGAAGCAAGAAGTAAAGATGGTGCTGATAAAATATTAGTAGACCCACAACTTGCAGAAATAGGTGAAAAAGTAAGAAGCCATTTTAACTGTTCAAAGGTTACAGTAAATAGTGGTTATAGAACTGAAAACCAAAATAAAAAAGTTGGGGGTGCAAGTAAAAGCCTTCATATGTCTGGTACTGCTTGGGATATAACTGCTTATGACAAAAATAATAAGAAAATATCAGCAAAACTTATATGTTGCTATCTCCAAGACTTAAATGTTAAAGGTATAGGATATATTGGTTCTACTTCAGTACACTATGACCTTAGAAGTTCAAGATATTGGTTTGATGAAACTAAAGGTAACAAGAGTATAGGAAGTGATTTCTACAGTTATTTTGGAGTTAAAAAATCTGATGTATATCCAGAACAAACAGAAGTACCTAAACAAGATTTTGAAAAGGTTATAGAAGAACTTAATAAGAAAGTTGTAGACTTACAAACAGAAATTAAAAATCTTAATGAGGCACTTGTTAAGACCCAAAATGAATTAGTTGAAGAAAAAATATATAAATATGAACATAAAGCAGAAATTAACGGAAGATATTCTATTGACTTAAATGTTGATGAAATTCTTATCGTAAAATGATATAATTTAAGAGAAAGGTAAGGTGATATTATATGAGTGCTAAAAGTGAAGCCATAAAAAAACTTGGTAAAGAAGATGACTACATAAACTTAGCAGGTTTTAATAGTGAAAGAACTAATGCTCAAAATAGATATAATACAGATTATACCAACTTACAAAATAAGTACAATGAATTAGTTGCACAAGCAGATAGAAATAAACTTGCAGCCAAATCAGACTTTAATACTAGTAGACTTGATGTAGATAGAAATGCCTATATGAATACTAGGGGTCTTACTGGTGCTGATTTAAGTGATAGAGGACTTAGTGAAGGCTTTAATGCTGCTGGTAAATTCTCATCAATGTTAGCAAGAAATAATGCTAGTTCAGATTTGGCTAATACTTATTATAATTCTATGGCAGACATTCAAAGACAAATGGATATAGATACACAAGACCATAATTATAATATGAATAATTTAAAACTTGAGTTAGATAGTACACTTGCAAACATAGGTGCAAGAGAAGCAGCAGCAAGAAATAACTATAGAACACAAGTTGCACAACTTGCAGAGCAAATACAGGCAAGATGGGACGCTAATGCAAATGCTACTGCTAGTTTAAATGCTATGAAAGACCAATTAAATTCACAAAAGAATATGGAAATCTATACTAGAATTAAAAATATATTTGATGATAAGTCATTAAGTACTGCTGATAAAATAAAACAAGCATCTATGCTATATACAAATTTAACTGGAAATTCTAATGGTGAAGGATATTTATATAATCAAGGATTTATAACTAAGGGTGAGTATGCACCTTATATTACATCTCCTGCAACTGGAAATGCTACTAAGAAAGCAAATACAATAAGTAACGCTTTAACAACTTATGAGAGAACAAATAGAAAATCAGACACAAGTTCAAGTAGTGTATCATCTAATAAATATGCTGGAACTAATAGAGCAGGTTATACATCAAGTGCTAAAAGTCAACCAACAATTTATAGTGGTGCTGCTCAATATTCAAGTGCTAAACCAGTTACATATAATGAACTATATGAGTTATGGAGGTAATGTATGACTAGATATGCACAAAATTTAATTGGTGACTGGGAAACTGAACAATTTGACCCTCTTAGAGAAGTTGCTCAAAATAAGTATCAAGCAAACTGGGATAAACTTTCTTCAGATTTTGCAAACTTAAATGAGCAACTTGCTCATAATTTTCAAAGAGCAAGAGTTAAACACAATACTGATGTTCTAAATAATGCAAGAAATTCTTTTAATAGAATGTATAATGTTGAGCAAGACCTTGCTAGTAGAGGACTTACAGGCTCAGGTTTAATGAATGTCTATAACACTATGAATACTCAACAACACGGACAAGAAAATAATATTGCTTTAGAGGAGTTAATGTCTGCTAATAAAGCAAATATTGAAGGTAGATTTTCTGCTCTTGATAATCTTGCACAAGGTATGGGAGATTTATCATCAAAACTTGGTGATGAACTTTCAGGTATTACAGATGCAGAAGGTGATAATTTAAGAGCATATAGAGACCTTATAGGAAGCCTAAGCGAGAGTGCAGCAGGTAGAGCATCTGCAAATGCTAGTGCTGGGGCAGAAAGAGACCTAGAAAATGATGAACAAGAATTCTATAGAAGATTAGGTATTTTAGAAACATTAAATAATAAAGACTTAGATGACTACCAAAAAAGAGTTATACTTATAAATGAGTATGACTTACCTTTATTAGACACAGAAAAGGCTATGAGTAGTGCTATGTATAAACAAACTGAAGATAAACTGTTAAAAGCAATAGACAAAAAATTTAATAGTAAAAATCATAGAAAATATGCTAAAGAACTTAAAAATTACACTTACACTGATTTGTGGGAATTAATGAATAAATAGAAAGGGTGTTAGATATGGCTAAAAATTATAAAAAGATATATGAAGATAGATATGGAACAAAATCTAGCACAACTGATAAACTACAAAACCAAATAAATAACTATAAGGCTAGACTTGAAGCAGGTGGTGTTGATAATCCTAGCACCGATAATAGAAATGCTTTAGAAAAATGGTTAAACCTTGAGCAGGACCAAAATGTGATATTTGATGTTTTTGAAGTTCTTAACAGACCACAACAAGCACTTTTTGGTGCTATAGATGCTGGGCTTAAAGGTGAAGATGTTGGTGAGGCTGCTTTAGAACATTTGAAGGGTAATAAAGAGACTTCTGGTAAAGATTTATTACTTAATCATACAAATATGGAAGATACAGACACTTTACAAGACTTAGTTGCACAAGGTGAAACATTTGACATTAAAAAACCATTTGCTTCCTTAAAAACTATAGCAAAGGCAACTGATTTGGTTGATTTAGCAGGTTTAGGTCTTGATGTGTTTGCAGACCCATTAGATGCTGCGTTAATACCAGTTGGTGGTGCAGGTGGAGTTACTGGAACACTTACTGGTTTAGGTAAGGCTGTTGATAATGCTGGAGATGCTATTAAAACATTAGATACAGTATCTGATGCTGTAAAAACAACTAAAAATTTAAAATCAGTTAATGATTTATTGTTTGAAGGTACAGGAAAACTTGCTAAAGGTGGTGCTAAACTTGCAGACACAAGCATAGAGAGAGGTCTTAGTAAACTAGATGCTATGAAAGGTATTAAGTATGCTGATGAGACTGCTAAAAGTGCTGCTAATTTAGGTAAGTATTTTGATGAAGGTAGTGAAGCAGCAGGTAAACTTGGTAAATTAGAAGTTTACAAATCTGCTAAAGAAACTGCTTCTAACGCATTAAAATTTCCAGATAAAGTTAAAAAAGCAATTCTTAAAGGTAGAAGTTCTGAAGTAGAACAAGAAATGACAAGAGTTAAACTTAAAATGTTAAGGGATAATGAACTTGTTGGTGCTGCTAAAAAGTTTATAAAAAATCAAAAGAATAAGGTTTATGATAATGTAGATGATGTTCTTGATGATGTTGTTAAATTTGGTGAATATACTAAGAATATGTCTATAAGTAATCGTGAAATTCTAACATTTGCTAAAAGAGGTGAATTAGAAGGTAAACAAGAATTTATAGATACTCTAAATAATATGATTAAAAAAGATGTTCATAAAAGTAAAATTAAAGAGTTAAAATCTAAGTATAAAGAACCATTAAAAATAGAAGTTGATGAAAAAGGTTACATAAAATTAGGTGAAGGTTTTGATGATATATCGTTAGATACTTCTGGCTCTACTGTACTTAAAAGAAGTTATACACCAGAACAACAAGCACATTTAGATGAACTTGTTAGTAGATATTACAATAATGAAGATGGGTTTAGAAACCTTGTAGACGGTATAAACGGTACTGCTTGGAAAAACGCAGAAAGTACAACTCCAGGAATTTCTAAGTATGAGGAACTTTTTGGAGAGGTATTTGAAGGTGGAGATGAAATCCAAATTAGTGTAATGGATAAAGCAAATAAAATAATAGATGAAATACTTGGAACTAATCTTTCTAGTAAATATAATCCATTAGAAAACTCAGATTATGTTCTTCCACATATTCTTTCAGAGAGTGCTGAGAAACTTAAAAACCCACCTATAAGTGAAGAACTTTTAAGTAGAAGAAAACACTTAGGTTCTATTGATGAAGTTAATAACTTTATTAAAGATGTTTTTAGTAAAATTCCAGAAGAACAACTTACTGCAGAAATGAAGGAATTCATAGAAAGTGGTGCAGACTTTATGGAAACAAGTCTATTAAAAGCATTTGATAATAGATACTTGGGAGAATATGGATTAACAGGAAGTGTTAGAAAAAACAAACTTGCCAATGATGTGCTATTAGATTTAGCATTTAGTGATTTTGAAAAATCAAAAAAACTAAGGACGCAACTTGATGTTGCCTATAAAAACAATGAAGGTATGGAAGTGATAGGAAAACTTAAAAAAGAACTAAATGAATTAGAAAGTTCTAGTGTCATTAAATACCTAAATAGTAATGATAATAAAATTCCTAGAAATTTTGTACTAGTTAAAAAAGATAAATTCAAAAATAAACTTAAAGACTTTCAAGCCTCAAATAGAAGATATGGTAATGAAGCATTAGAGAAAAGATTTAAGAAAATTGCATCTGATATTGGTAAAAATGGTGGCGATATTGCTATAAATGAAGATATTGCTAGAATGTTAGGAATAGTTAGTGATAAAAAAACTCTTAACGGACTTAAAGTTCTATATGATAAGTACTTAGGTTGGTTTAAAAAATGGAAAACTGCTTCTCCTACATTCGTTATGAACGCATTTTTTGGTAATACGTCTAACTTGGCTCTTAGTGGTATTTCACCATTAGAACAAGCAAAATACGGTGCAAAGGTTGCAGATATAATGCAAAATGGAGAAACATATTATAAAGCAAAACTTGCTGGACAAGCATTAAGTTCTTCTCAAGATGATGTTGCTAATTTGTGGTATGAGTACAGAAAAATGGGATTTGACAGGGCTGCATTAGACCTTAATGAAATACCTGAAGAAATGCAAGATTTAATAACAGGAAAAATACAATACAACTCTAAAGTTTCTAAAGCATTTAATATAGTTCCTCATATTAATAATATTGTAAACAATACATTTGATACGAGTGGTAGACTTACTTTTATGTTAAAAGCACTTGATTACCCTAGTTATATGAAAAACTTAGGTGTTGATAATGTGTATGACGCTATATCTAAAGTTATGTTTGACCCTAGTATGATAACAAGTAGTGAAAAAACTCTTAAAAATTTCGTACCATTCTACACATACTCTAAAAATAACTTAGTATTCCAAGCAACTAATCTGCTTAATAACCCTACAAAGTATTCAAGACTTTTAAAAGGAATGAAACACTTACAAAAGTCTGCTACTGGTGATAATGAAGAAAATATGCAAGACTACATAAAAGATAGTTTATACATACCAATTCCAGGTTTAGATGCAAATGGTAACTATACAATTCTTAGAACATCACTACCTTTTGGACAATTAACTGATACAATTTCAGACCCAAAACAAGCACTTATAAACTCCTTAACACCTGCTTTGAAAGCACCATTTGAATATGCAACAAATATAGATAGTTTCACAGGTAGAGAAATTGAAAGTTTCCCAGGTGAAAAGAGTACACAAATACCTTTCTTAACTAAAAAAGGACAAAAGTTCTTAAGTGACTTCTCAGGTTTAGATGTACCATTAAAAAATTTATATCGTATTGGTGAAGGTGCTGTGACTTCAGAAGAAGGTATATTACCAGGAATAGGTCAAGGGTTTATGGACACACTAACTATGCAAGGAAATATTGATACTGATAAAATAAGTAGACAATATGATGAAATAGATGAACTACAAAACCTTATGAAACAATATGAACAAGAAGGTTATGAATTTAGCACTATGACTGAACTTAGAAAAGCAAATAAAAATAATACAGTTGCAGGAATAAACGCAATATTTGCTAAGTACGGTATAGACCAAAAATCATATCAAGACTATAAATAAAAAAAAATAGAGACCTTTCGGTCTCTTTTTGTGTGAGGTACAGATGTACCAAAATGTGGTTATCTTGGTGTTACTAAATAACACCCTACTAGATATTAGAGCAAACACATAATCTAATTCAACTTTAGGAGGTTTGAAAATGATAATCTGGACAAGTTTCTAATATCTAGTAGGCTATTATTTAATAGCCATTATTTTCTAGCAGTTACTCTAATTTGAGAATAACTTGTACTAGGTTTTCTATAACTTTCTAAATCTATCTCTGGGTGTTCAATAGACAATCTATCTTTATCTATATCACCTTTTCTAGTTCCAGTAGATATTGTATATTTGTAATCATCATCTTGCCATTTACTATCAGCATAATGTGATTTAGCATATTCTTCTAATTCATCTAATTCTTTTTTAGATATTGCTATTTCAGTTTTTAATTCACCTATTCTATGTAGAAGTTCTTTATCATAATCTTCAAGTTCATCACCACTAAGTGTTTTAACTGGTTTAACTTTAGCATATTTATCTACAATATGGTATGGGTAATCTTCTCTAGGAATAATTCCCATTAATATACTTGCTACAGTAGTTACTAATTCTTCAATATCATTTTGTAATTCTTTATTTGCTTTAATTAATTTATGTTTTGGTTTACCTTGGTGCATACCACACAATAACCATTGGTCTAACCCCCAAGCCATCATATATGCTTGGCATTGAAGTTCATAACCAAAATCTTCAGTAAATGAACTACTCTTACTATTAGAGTATTTGTTCTCAACCCCAGTTTCAACACCATCTAAGAATGTTCTACCATCTCTTTTACATTTAAGTAAGCCATTCACAGCATATTTATATTCACTATTTCTTTCATCAATAGCAATATTTAGTTTCTTCTCAAAATAGTTTAAGCAACCTTCCTCCATAGCATTACCTAAGTCCATTCTATCTTGAGCATCATCATCAAATTCCTTTTCAGCAAGTCCTAAGTCTATATCTAGTTGTTCTTCAATAGTATTGAACCCAACACCAAAGTATGAACTTAAACTACTTGCAATAATGTCAAATCTTTCTTTCATTTCAACCTCCTAATTTTTGGTCAAAGGGAAATAGGTGAGGTATAATTCACTCCTTTCGTTCCTTTGACAACTATATTATAACATAACATTTTCATTTCGTGGAAAATTTACAACATATATTTCAATTCTTTATAAATTTTTTCCAAATCTTTATCACTCATTTTTGCTAAATGTAAATCTTCTTTTTTCCTACCAGTTCTCATACATAATACTATAAGTAGATTATTTAAGTCTATCTCACCTAGTTCTATTATTTCATTTATAAGTTCATTACATTTTATTACAAGTTCCCTTTCAGCCTTTTTACTTTTAATCTTTTCATATTTTTTACTTCTTTTCATATTTATTTGTCCTTATTTCATAGTACTCTAATATATTTTCAGCATATATATTATCACAATAATAATAATCATCTATAACATCAATTAATCTTTCAACATCTATTAACTGGTCTACAATAATGCCAATTCCACCATTATCATTTATAGCCTTTAGTGTTCTTAATTGTAATTCAGTAGGTGTACCTTGTTTTGGTCTCTTTAATTCTAAGCCTATAAAGAAGCCCTTATAGAGACAAAGTATATCAGGTACACCATTTAGATTACTTTGTGCTTGGAAACGCCAATGGTACACTCTTTTGTTGATTAGAAATTGTTTTACTTCATCTTGTAAATCACTTTCCAGTTTTCTTTTCATAATAACCTTCCTTAATTCTCTTGTGTTCTCTTTCTCTTTTAAATTCTCCCCATTCATTTATAAACTTGTTTTTAAGTTCATAATGTTCTTTTATTTGATTTAACATAAACTCAATATCTGCAACTTCTTCGTGAATATTCATTAAAGCCTCTGTATCAGTTACATAAAAATTTTTTGATATTTCATACTTTTGAATAGCACTTGTTAATTCGTGCATCTCACTTGTTATATGTTTACATTGTTCACTCCAACCGTGGTATTCATATACTTCTCTATCAGTCATTATAATACCTCTTTTAAACTATCTTCTACAAGTTTTGTAACCTCAGCAAAAACTCTTTTAGTTTCTTTTTCACCATATTTATCTTTCATAATTATATTTATTATTAATTCAATTCTAGCAACTGACTGCACTATTGCATCTAATTTTTCTTCAATTTTTGTCATTTTAGCGTTAATTTCCTTTCTTTATTTCTCCTATCTAGTTCATCTTGTACTATTTTTCTATATTCTTCTTTCTTTAAAACCATCAACATTAATTCTAATGCTTTATCAGTAGAACATCTAATTTCATTTAATAATTTTTCTTTATCCATTATTTATCCTCATATTTAGGTTCTGCTTTCTTATGCACAACTGAATAAGGGTTTAATACACCTTCTTCTCTTAATCTAGCAACCCTTTTTCTTCTATTTTCAGCACATAATTCTTGCCATCTATGTTTATTTTTAGTTCTCCACTCTTTTTGTCTTTCTTTAAAGTATTCTTTATGTTCTTGATAGTACTTTCTAGCATATTCTTTTTGTTTATCAGTCATAAATACCTCCTAATGATTTTTATTTTTCAAATAAATTTAATTCATTATTGATATATTCAGTTATTCTGTTTATGTTCATTTCTATTTGTCTAAACACATCTATTTTTTCCAAATTGCTAATGTTTTTAACACATAAGTCTCCTATCATCATTTCATATTCTGCTTTACTGCGATACCTTCTACACCATCTTAATATTAATGCTTTTAATTCTTCCATATTAGTAACTTCACCATTATTTAGTTTTTTATTTAATATTTCTATAAAACCATAACTAAATATATTGTAGTTAATTACTTTCTTTTTGTTCCAGTCAAACATTAATACATTCCATTCTAAGTTTTTGTTCTTAATTTTCATATTCCACCTTATCTCTCCAATTTGTTGTAGAGTATTCTATTTCGGCTATCATTGGCACACATTTAATTACATCAGTAACATCTTCCATTATTTCTTTAAATTTATGTACATATTTTTCTTCACCTTTAGGTACTGAGAATATAATTTCGTCGTGTATAGGTAATACCATCTTAGTCTTTAGGTTATTGTCTTTTATAAATTTATGTAAGTTTATTTGGAATGATTTTACCATATCAGCACAAGTTCCTTGTATTAAATAATTACACCCTTTATAAAATTGTCTACTATCTTCCATATAGTACCTTCTACCATATAAATTTTCTACATAACCATAAGTTGATAAATGGTCAACAACCCAGTCTTGATAGTCTTTAATTCTAGGAAATGCTTTATAGAACGCACTATCTAGTGCCTCAGCAATTTCTTGTGATACTTCTAAACTATCTTTAAGTGCTTGAACACCACCTTGATACACTTTAAGGAAGTTACATCTTTTACCTAACTTTCTAAGTTTCTTAAATTCTGGAGTGCTTGGGTCTACATCTGGAAATGCGTGTTTTGTAGTTTCACTATGTAAGTCAGTTGGTGTCCACTCTTTTCCAGTTCCACACTCATACCATTTTTTGTCTTTAAAGTTCTTTAAATGGTTTATGTTATTATAATCAAATACTGTACTAACATCATTATAACACTTATAAGGCATATATGCTCTACATAATCCCATATCAGGTTCAGAACTATGTAAAATTGTGTAGTATGCTTGAACTCTAAGTTCCATTTGACTTTCATCTAGGAAGAACAAACTATATCCTTCATCACACACAAATGCCCTTCTAGGGTGAAATAGTTCTTTACCATTTCTATCGTATAAACCATCTTTAGGTTGTTGTTGCATATTACAACTAACACGACCACTAACAGCACCATTATTGTTAATATCAGTATATATTCTACCATTAACAACTGAGTTAAGTTTACCATCTATGTATGTAGATAGCCATTTATCAAGTGTTCTTAATTCTAGTATATTCTTACAAATTATTTGTAATATTTCGTTATCAGTATTTTCTATTATATATTTTAAATGTTTTTCATCAGCCTTCTCAGTTTTAACACCAAACTGACTTAAAAGTAATTTTTTAATATAGTCGTGTTGTCCAACTGAGAATTCTTTACCAGTATAAATATAAAGTTCTAAATATAATAATTCTCTATATTTAACTATTTCTTTTCTACTTTCAATAATATAGTCTACATCTACTTTAAGACCAGTATTTTCCATACAAGCAACAGCCTTAATAAGTTCTCCTTCTCTTTTAAGAACTTTAAGGTCTTTGTCAACTTCTTTAAGTACTGGTAATGCTTTCTTTAAATATTCTATTCCTATTACAACATCATCAGCAGCATAATTTCTCATAAGTTGTGGTTCTTTTTGGTACACATCATAATAATTTGCTCTTTGAAAATGTTCATCTATGTATTGGAAATATGGGTTATCATCATTTACCCATTTAGTTCTAGTTTTTTCATATTCTTCTAGTAGTTTTGTAAGTTTACCAGTTCCTTTTCTTTTTCCATCTTTAGTTATTGTATAAAACTTATCTTCAGGAAATGTCTCCATAAGTCCTTCTCTAAGTTTATCTCTGCGTTCCTTGTCTATTTTATGAATAATATCTTTAATAATTTTACCAGCAAATTTTGCCTCATCATCTATATATTTAGTTCCTAAAGCCTCTAAACTCATACTTTCTTTTTCATCAGCATTTTCAGTAAGTCTAGCAACAGTTATACTGTCATAAACCTTTGCGTGTTCCATAGCCATAACTCCACCATTTTGAAACATATGGTAATCATACTTGGCATTATGGGCAAACATAGCATAACCTTTACTTATACAAGCAACAACAAGTGATGAACCTATCTCAGGTGTCCAGTCTGCAGTAAATACTTGTTTATCTCCATTACTAGACCAACCAAATGCTAAAAGGAAAGGTTTATCAGTTATAATATTAAGACCAGTTGTTTCAGTATCAAAATATACAAAATCAATATCTCTTTCAATACTTTTTAAGACTTGTGAAACATCTACAGCACTTTCAAGATGTCTATATTTATAACCTAACTTTTGATGTAGATACATTAGTCATCTTCTCCTCTCCATTTAAGTAGCACATTAGTTAAACTATTTATTATTTCTAAGAAACCTTTAATCTCGTTTCTATGAATATGCCCACCAGCAATTTTAACTTCATCATCTAAACTTCTAAGCCACTCATCAGTTACAAATCTATTTGGGTCATAAGTACAAGCAGCACTTTTTCTATACATATTAGATGGACTTACCATAAGATAATGTTTAGCAATTTTGTATGGTGTCTCTCCATAGCACATACCCATAAACATTACTTCTTGTCTCCATTTATTAATACTTGTTTTAGATTTTCTTTTAATATCAAATCTTTTTGCTAGTATATTATCTAATAAATCTTTATTTCTATTAAACCCAATGCAAAGACCTTTGAATATATCCATAGTTCCGTGGTATCCAAATTCCTTTTCAAATAGGTCAAAGAGCAATATAAATCGCACTTCTAGTATTCTAGGGTGTTTCTTATATTGCTCTAGTAATTCCTTTGTTATTAATTTATTTTTCATCTCAAACCTCCTATAAGTCATTTACAAACTCAACACCTACTGAATTGGCAACTTTATTACCAATATCAGTTTTAAAACTTTTATCTATCAAGTTGTACACTTTTCTAAATTTATTAGTTGGGTACACATTATCATTATTTAATCTAATAAATTTATGTGAAACCATTTTATTGAATAGTGGTGCAAATTTGTTACCATCTAAGCCACTAATACTAATCAAGTTACTTCTAGTAGTTCTATTTTGTGTACTGATGAAGTCTATAAATGTAGAATTGTTAGAATACATTAGTTGTAAGTGTGTTACATCTTCATCAGTGTATTCACTATATGCTCTATAATCTTCGGCATACTCATTTAGTTTAAATACATTATTAGAATAAATTCTAGTCAAGTATTCAACCATATAATCTACAATTTCTTTAGTTACTATTATATCTTCATAACTATCATCTACATTCATAACTAGACTTGCTAATGCTACACAAAATCTTGCTAGTTTTTTACTTGTAGTAGTTCCAAATAATGGGAAATTACACTCAAATATCTTATTAAGTTCCTCAGACTTTTCCCATATATAACTTTCTACACCATCATCATACTTAACATTATCAACACCACGAGTAACCACCCAGTCTGCTTTTTCTTCATAACACTCTTTTGGTATTGGTTCTCCATTTAATTTAAAAGCAAATGGATTAAATCTTGTTTCTATTTTAGGTATAAGCAAGAACCCATCATATCTAGCAACATCTTCAGCACTTTTAATAAGTTCCATTAAAGGCATTACACCATTAGGGAATGTTTCAAGAAATCTAGGATTTCCACTTTCATCATTGATAGGGTTAGATATTGTAATCATTCTCAGTTTACAAGGTACAACCAATTCTCCACTAACTCTTGCAATTCTTAACTCATCACTAGACCTAATGTCAGTCATAGTTCTAATAAAGTCTTGTCTTGCACCACTAAATTCTTCAAGTACAACAAGTCTTTTATGTTGTCTAGGTATAGCACCTATTGTGTTGCAAAATGAACCCTCAACTTTGTTTGAACCACCAATAAGACCAACAGTTGTTGAAGTCTTTAATGACAAGAAGTGTCCAAAATTATAAAGTTCAGTCATTTTGCTAGTAGTTTCACTCTTACCAGTACGAGTATCTCCCAGTAAGAATATATCTAAAGCACCTTTCATAACTTCATCATATCTAAAGTCTAAGATGCTATTGAATACTAAATCACACATAAGCCATAAGTCATAGTCTAAATGTTTAGCAATATGGTGTTTAGCACTTTCATATAATCTATTTAGTCTATCTTTAATATTACCTTCACTTTTAAATTTACTTAATTTATCTACATTAGTTATATAATTATTATTATCGTGTATTGGTTTTACTTTATTAGCAACAGCAATAAGTTTTTGATGTTTTGTAGGGTGTGGGTAAATTCTATATTCAAGTACATATTGAGTTCCTACATTTAGTTTCTCAAAACTATAAATATCTAAATTCACACCTGAGCCATCATTGTCTTTGTCAGAAATAACTGACTTGAATATCGTTTTAGGTTCTTTACAAATCATTTCTACGAAAGGTTCTTTAGATGGTACGGACAAAAATGTCCTTACCTTAGATATGATTTCCGTATTCTTTGCATTTACTTCTATCAACTCTAGCATCTCTTGCATATTCTTTTCTTCTAAAAACCAAGTTCTTTTCTCACCCTCAAACATAGTGTCAAATTTTGTTCCACCATCTTTTAACTTAACCATCTCTATAATACTAGGTACTGAGTAGGGGTCAGCAAATTCACTTGTAACTGTTACTAAACTTCTTAATCTCTTATTTAATTTACTATCTTTTAATGCTTGTTTAATTGTTATTACTTTATCTTCATTAGTTTCTTCTAAATTAAAATAATGTTGTTCAAGAGTATAGAATTCAAATATATTACCATTATACTTGGTTATATAATCATAGAAATCTTCTTTATTCTCTTTTACAACATCTCCTATCTTTATATATTTTACTTGTTTTGCTATGTCTTTAATTTTACTATAAAAGGTATTCATACCATTAGTTCCAGCATCATCATTATCATAGCAAATTATTATATCTTTATCTTTAAATGCGTTAATAACATAATCATTTGGTTTAGCACCAGCCCCTCCAGTAAGGGTGTAGGCATTAATACCAACTTCTCTTGCTATTAACATATCTTTTTCACCTTCAAAAAAGTAACAAGTATTATTGCTAGTTAAGAATTTATCATAAGGCACTACCCAACCAGTATTAGCACCTTCATTTGATTTTACCTTTGGTTGACCATCATATTTAAACAAGTTGTATTGTCTAACATCTACTAAAATATTATTGTAATAAACTGGTATTCCAAGGTATTTTCTTTGTGTACCTTCTTCTTTCACTAAACCTAATTTTAAATCATAAATTAAATCATTACTCAGTCCTAGATTTTTAACTTTGTTTAGTGCTAGTTCATCAGACCATAAATAACCTTTTGAAACTTCCCATTTATCTTTAACCTCATACTTACTTAATAATTTAGTAGCATCAACACTAGATATATTATTAACTTTAGCAATAAATTGTTCTTCATTAAAACCTATATCACAAACCCAACAATGGAAAAGGTTTTTATAAGTATTTATAGAGGCAGAGGGTCTACTATCACTATGAAATGGGCAAAGAACCTTTACTTCTTCACTATTCCATTCCTCTACCTCATCAAAATACTTTTTAAAGAACTCCACTAAATACCTAAATCTATATCAGTTAGATTTGCACTAACATTAGGTTCAGTATTTTTTAAAGGTCTTAAAGATTTAATTCTATTAACTTCTTTTAATTGTATTTCATCAATTCCAGTTTCTTTATTTTGCACTTTCTTTTCATATGTATCAGTGTAAATTGTTCCATCACATTCACGACCTACACATACACTTTGAATTTGACTTGCTGATAATTCTTCAATACCTACAGCATATAAGAAATTATCAATAGACCAACTCATATTTGGGTGTGTAGTTAAGTTATGGAATATCATTCTTCCATCAAACTCTCCACCAACAACTACAAACTTAATATTACAGTTATAGAACTCACAGTCTTTAACCATTTCAGTAATGTTGTTTCCTTTTTCATCTTTAAGAGCATTACCATTTTCATCTCTCATAATAACTTTTACATCTTTTTTAGAAAGTTTCCAAGGCTCTATCTCCTTAACTTTTAGTCTGTAATCTCCATCTGGAAGTGGGTCATAATTAATTTGACCACCTGCTCTTGCAGTTCTTTTTGCATCTAAACCTGTGTTTATCATAATTAATTTCCTTTCTCTTATAACTTATTATTTTCTATAAATGCTAATAATTCTTGTATTAATGTTCTATCATATACAAATGAATTAATTGCTTTTATATGTTCTTTAACACAAACTACTTTGTATATAGTAATTGTACCAAATTTATCTAAATCATATAAGTAGTAAACTTTCATAGTTGAACTCATTTGATGTGAATAAATAAATTCTAAGCCATTAGTAATCATTTTCTTAACTACATCATTTTCAGACTTTTTATTTGGTACATTTGTACTAATGAAATTTGAGATGTGCATTTGTTTAAATTGTTCAATAATTGCATCAACTCTATGTTCATTTGCTTTTATTGTATCTTCAATTTCTTGTTCAGTAAACTTACCAATACTATCATTAGCAAAGTTTTCACACCAATTATTGAAATCAAGTATAATTGAATTTACCTCAACATCTAGTGCATATTGGTAACTATCTTTAATATCTTTTCTTAACTTAGTGTTGTCTACTTTTTCATAAGTACACATATCTTTAAACTCATCATCAATTTCATCTACTTTAGTGTCTATCACACTATTAAATAATAACAACATTGGTGCTGATAATTCAAGTAGTTTTAAAGTTTGTGTTAATTCTCTTGGTTTTTTGAAGAACTTTCTAGGTGTTTCTAAAAAGTTCTCAGTAGCCAAATACAATTCATCACCAAATGGTAATACATAATATCTATTACTACCTATTTCGTAGAATTTTTTAAATCTTTTGTCTCTTATCATAATATCTCCTATTTAATCATATTAGTAATTGCTCTAGTGAATACTGAAACATCTTTAAAGTGTGTAAGTTTTTCACATAATTCATTTGTACTATCAGTTTGATTTAGTGTAAATCCGTGTTGTTTTAGAATAGCCACATTTAATGTTTGTAATGCTGGTGCTATTTTATCAACTGGTGTGTTTTTAATTAACTCACATAACTCTATTATATCTTTTGGATAAGACGCATTTTCTTCAACATTTGCAACTTGTGTTTCTTCTACTTGCACTGGTGCGTCTTGTTTAATTTCTACAACTGGTTCAGCCTTTTTAGGTTCAACTTTAACTACTTCTACAACTTCTTCCACAATAGGTTGGGTTTCAGTAGGTGTTTCAACTACTTTTTCTACAATATTTTCAGTTTTATTGTTAGTTTTCTTAGCAGTTTCTTTTTTAACTACTGGTTTTGTTTCTTCTTCAGCAGTTTCAAATTGTAAGTCTTTGTTTTCATACAATTTAAGTCCTAGACCAGTTGCTCTACTTGCAACTTTTGCTAATGCTCTTTTTAATGCTTTATTAACTAAGTTTTGGTTATAAATCTTAGCAGCAGTGTAATCTTGTTCTTGAATTGGGTATTCTTCTACGAATGTTTTACCTAAGAAAGTACAAGACACCTTAACAAAATGTGATACAACCATAGCACTTGTTTTATTAACAATTCCATCTTTGTTCTCTACACTATTATTGTTTTGAAAACTATCAGTATGTACTATATTATCTCCAAGCACACCCTCAGTTAAAATTGTTTTAAATTCAGCATTTGGGTCTTGCATATAAGTAAGTCTTTCCATTGTAGCCCAAGGTACATATTTATCTCCTTTATAAGTTTCTTTTAAGTAAGAAGCAATTTCTTTAGCCTCATCACTTTTACCATTGTAATTTTCTTTGTATTGGTCTAACCAATTTTTTTGTTCTTCTACTTTCATTATTCTTCCTCACTTTCTATTTGTTTTCTTCTATCTTCCATATATTTATACACATCATCAGCCTTAATTAAGCCTAACATTTCTTCTAATAAATATTTAGGAATATTTCCTTGTTCAACTAATGTTCTAACACCATTTACTAAAAGTTCCATACTTTGTACTATTGATGCACAACCTGTTATATCTTTATCAGTAAGTAATATAAAACACTCACTGATATCAATATTTTCCTTTGCTAATTCCTTTTGTTTTAAAACTCTTTCTTCTGTTTTTTCCATTATTAATATTCCTCACTTTCTCTTTCTAATTCTTTAATTCTTTCTTCCATATGTTTTCCCATATCATCAGCAAGTACTAAGTCAAATACATTTTTCATTAGTGGTTTTGGTAAAACATCTCTCATTAAGTTTCTTAACCCTAATGTTAGCATCATACACATTTCTGATAACTCTGCACAACCTATTGTATCAGTGTCAGTAAAGACTATAAATCTATTACACTCATCAATAACCTTTTTTGTTTTTTCCTTTTGTCTTTTTATTTCTTTTTCTAATTCTTTCTTATTCATAAATTTCTCCTTTTCTTTTTTATAAAATTATTATAACACGACATTTTCATTTCGTGGAAAATCTTAACAAGTAACTTCTAAAACTTGATTTTCAACTTCGTTATTAAATGCTCGTAATTCCTTGAAAACATTAAGCATTGTTCTTCCATCTAGTGTTCCTATTTTTTTGAAAACTTGTTCTTTTCTAAATGTAAAAACTTTACTTAAATTTGCTAAGCAGTCCTTATCTAAATTTGCATTTCCTTTTCTCAATAAAACTGAATAACTATTTCCTTGAAAATTATTTGTCGTAATCTTCACACAAGTAATATTTGTATGTCCATTTGTATAAACTCTATCAAATCTTTCACTATATGTAATCAAAAATATTCCTGTTGCTTTTTCTCCATCAAAATTATGATAGTTCACACAAACCACATCTCCAGTTTTTAACCAATTATCTATTGTTCTCACCTCCTAATACTTTAATTTCTTCATTTACCAATTCATACAATTCAGTAGAACCTGGTACACATCTATCTACCATTTCATTATAGACAAAACTTTTAATTTGTTTATTAATTTCTATTGCTTTACTGATTTGTCTTTCAAGTTTATTTATATATCTTCTTTGATTATAAATTCTCTTTGCCTCACATCTCATATTAGCAATACTTCTATCTTTGTGGCTCATTATTACCTCCTTGTAATATTTCTAATATTTTTGAATAGTTCTCAGCAATAGCCTTACCATCAACATTAATGTATTCCTCAGTACATAAAAATTCTTTTATATGTTCTATTGCTTTATCTATTCTATTATCCTTTTCTATAAGACATTCAGTTGTATAGTTAAGTAGTCCTTGTATCTCATCTAAGTTGTCTAATATCTTATAAATTTCTTTGTTGTATTCTATAAAGAATTCCTCATTAGGAACATTTATCTTAATCTCTTTTATTTTTTCTATAAATTCTTCTTTACTCATCTACTCTACAATACCTTTCTCCATTAACATCAACACAACTATCGTAAGTTTCTAGTAATTCATTATCAACTCTAGTTGCATTAATAATTGCACCTATAGATACTAGCAACAATACAAGTAAACCTACTTGAATTATATTAAAGAATATGTCAGCCCTTCTCATTTCCTTCATAGACTTTTCCATAGCCTTATCTATTTTTAATCTA
>JAEIGA010005805.1_pt1 | contig 18804 bp, 13 predicted proteins | sample 9270691 | NCBI WGS metagenome assembly JAEIGA01 (sample SAMN17057246, study PRJNA624740) | gut metagenome | biome: biome; isolation source: fecal sample | host: Bos grunniens | place: China: Xizang | collected 2019 | reverse complement strand
CCGTGGATGAGATCTTTGAGATCACGAAGATCGACCGCTGGTATCTCTATAAACTCCTCCGCCTGGTGGAGTTCGAGTCCCGTCTCGTGGACGGCCTGAATCAGGAACTCTACGACGAGGGGAAACTCCTCGGCTATCCCGACGACGCGCTCTGCGATCTGTCCGGCGCGCCCAAACTGAAGGTGGCCGGCATCAGACCGAGAGACATGGTCTACAAGATGGTCGACACCTGTGCCGCCGAGTTCGCGGCCACCACACCGTACTTTTATTCGACTTATGACAAACACTGCGAGTCCCGCAGTTTCCAGCGCTCCGGCAAACCCACCATCATGGTCCTCGGGTCCGGCCCCATCCGCATCGGACAGGGCATCGAATTCGACTACTCCTCGGTCCACTGTGTCTGGACCCTGAAAGAGCTGGGCTATGACGTGGTCATCGTCAACAACAACCCCGAGACGGTCTCCACCGACTACGACACGGCCGACCGGCTCTACTTCGAGCCGCTCACCCCGGAAGATGTCATGAACATCATCAAAGTGGAGAACCCCGTGGGGGTCGTCGTGGCCTTCGGCGGCCAGACCGCCATCGCGCTCACCAAGTTCCTCGACGCCAACGACATCCCCATTCTCGGCACTTCCGCGCAGTCCATCGACACGGCGGAAGACCGGGAACGGTTCGACGCGCTGCTGGAGAAATATGACATCAAGCGGCCGAAGGGCACCGGCGTCCACACACTGGAGGGCGCCCTGCACGCGGCACGGAAGCTGGGCTATCCGGTCCTGCTCCGTCCGTCCTACGTCATCGGCGGCCAGAACATGAAGATCGTCCACGACGACAACGAAGTGGAGATCTACATGGACAAGATTCTGAGCCAGGGCATCGACAACCCGGTCCTGGTGGACAAATACATGAAGGGCACCGAACTGGAAGTGGACGTCATATCCGACGGCACCGACATCCTCATCCCGGGCGTCATGCAGCACGTGGAGCGGGCCGGTGTCCACAGCGGCGACTCCATCGCGGTCTATCCGCCCTACGGCCTCAACGACAAGATGATGAACACCATCGTCGACACGTCGGAAAAGCTGGCTCTGGACCTCGGCACCAAGGGCCTCGTCAACATCCAGTACCTCATCTATCAGAACGAGCTCTATGTCATTGAGGTGAACCCCCGGGCCTCCCGGACGGTCCCCTACATCTCCAAAGTCACCGGTGTTCCCATGGTGGAACTGGCGAGCCGGGTCATGCTGGGCGAGCCCCTGAAGAAGCTGGGGTACGGCACCGGCCTCTACCGGACGCCGCCCTATGTGGCCGTCAAGGTCCCGGTGTTCTCCTTCGAGAAACTCATGGACGCCAACTCTTACCTCGGTCCGGAAATGAAGTCCACCGGGGAAGTGCTCGGCGTCGGCAAGAACCTGAACGAAGCGCTCTTCAAGGGCCTGACCGCGGCGGGGAGAAAAATCAAAGTCCCGACGTACGGGGGAGAGGTCGGCGTGTTCATCGCCGTCGACAAATATGACAACCTCGAATGCGTCTCTCTCGCGAAGAAGCTCGACGACCTCGGGTTCCGCATCTACGCCACCTCTGAGACCGCGGAGCACATCGCCCACCTCGGCACCGACGTCGTGGACCTGGGTCCGGACATCGGGGAGAAGAACCGGGAACAGATCTTCCGTCTCATGGAAGAGGGGAACATCAGCTTCCTCGTCTACACCGGCGCCCTCATGGACGACTCCGTCCGCGATTACATCGCCCTCAGCCGCAAGGCGCTGCTCCTGGGACTGCCCTGCTTTACGTCCCTCGACACCGCCATGGCCACGGCCGATATCATCGCCTCCCGCTTCAGCCAGCAGAACACGGAACTCGTGGACATCAACCACATGCGCCACATGAAGCAGGTGCTGGAGTTCTCCAAAATGCAGGCCACGGGAGACGACTACATCTTCATTGAAAACTTCCATGACGAGATCACCTGTCCCGAGTCCCTCGCTCTGGCGATGTGCGACCGTCACTACGGCATCGGCGCCGACGGCATGGTCCTCATCGAGTCCTCCGACATCGCCGACGCGAAGATGCGCATCTTCAACCGGGACGGCACGGAGGGGAAGATGGCCGGCAACAGCATCCGGTCCGTCGCCAAGTACCTCTTCGACAACGGCTATGTCTTCTCCGAGGACATGACCGTGGAGACTGCCGCCGGGGTGAAGTCCATGCATCTCTTCACACGGGACGGAAGGGTCAACTATGTGGAAGTGAACATGGGACCGGCGGACCTGTCTGCCGCGTCTCTGCCGACCACCCTGGACGATGACCGCATCCTGAACAAGGCCATCTTCATCGGGGATGAGGCATACTGCATCACCTGCTGCTCCATCGGCAACCCCCACTGTGTGGTCTTCTGCGACCGGGTCGACCCCATCGACCTCAAGGTCATCGGACCCCAGTTCGAGAACAACCCCATTTTCCCGGACCGCATCAATACCGAGTTCGTCCGGGTCGTCAACGACGCCACCCTGAAGGTGCGGGTCTATGAGCGGGGCAACGGGGAGACCATGGCCTGCGGGACCGGCGCCTGCGCCGCGGTCGTCGCGGCCTGTGAGAACGGCTACTGCCGCAAGGGAGAGGACATTACGGTCAAACTGCCCGGCGGCGACCTCCTCGTCAATTACACCGACGAACGGGTCACGCTGTCCGGCGATACGGCCCTGGTCTTTAAGGGGATGTACCAGTACTGATAGTTCTGTCAGAAAAATAAATATGGATTTTTTGTGAATAATAGGGTATAGTATTACAGTAATGTATGTATCACACAAATGAGAAATCATTCGAGAAAGGGGACGCTTCCATGAAGAAAGCTACCAAAAAGGTTTTTGCGATCCTGCTGGCCATGATGATGATCATCTCCACGGTCGCGGTTTCCGCCTTTGCTTATACCCGCAACGGCAGAGAGTATACCAGTATGGTCCTGCTCGGCGACTCCATCGGCGCCGGCTTCAGTCTTCCGGACTATGACCGCTATGGCAAGTACTGCCTGCAGAACAAGCGCATCGAAGGCTCCTTTGGCGACCTGGTTGCCAAAAAGCTGAAAATTTCCAGTTACAAGCCCTATGTTTCTCCCGGGTTCCGCACCAAGGAGATCCGCGTGTTCCTGGAGAACGACTACGAAGGCGACTTCGTCACCCAGAACTTCATCGGGTCCCTGTCCGGCAACGAGAACTACAATCTGGAAAAGATGAAGAGCCAGCGCGCATCCATGCAGAAGAAAATCGGTAATGCGGACATCGTCATGCTGGAAGTCGGTTTCAACGACACCTGGCTCACCGTCATGGGCGCCTATACAGACTTCTCCATGACCACCAACGACCCCATCGGCCGCGTCATGAACAGCCCCCGTTACCTCTATGAACTCCAGATGGGTATTCAGGATACCCTGTTCAACTTCCAGCAGAATTTCGATCCCATCATCAAAGACCTCTACCGTCTGATGAAACCGGGCTCCACACTGGTCTGCGTCGGCGTCTACAACCCGTTCAAAGACTGGACCATCCCGGACGGCTCCATGATCTATGCCGGCCAGCTTTTGAACTTCCTGTATAACAACATGAACAGCGTTATGCGGTCCTATGCCGGTGACGGCGTCCACGATTACGTCTTCGTCGACGTCCCGAACCCGGAGGTCATCTCCAACACCGTCAACGACATGCTGAGCGGCGTTCCTGCCCTTCACAAAGGCGGCTGGGACCCCCATCCGACGCTGGCGGGCCACAAGTATATCGCCAACCAGATCCTCACCGCGCTCGGCGCGTAACGGAACAAAACTGAACGGACTCCTCCGGGAGTCCGTTTTTTTGTGTTATAATATATTTACATTTTTATTAGGAGGCACGAACATGAGCAAGAAGATCATTGTGGCCGGAGCGGGCCACGGCGGTTTGACCGCGGCAGCCCTTCTGGCGAAGGCCGGTTTCGATGTGACGGTCTACGAGCGCTGTGAAGAGGACCAGTGCGGCTACGACTGGACCGATATCTTTGACCCGAAGGCCCTCGACGTCGTCGGCTGTCCCAGACCGGAGGCCGTCGGCCTGCCCTGGGAGTGGAAGATCGACATGACGTTCTACGGTCCCAACACCACTCCGGACAAGAAGATCCGCCAGCGGGTCCCGAACGACCCCAACGAGATGGAGATCAAAATGGAGCGCTCCGACATCTACAAGCTCCTCATCGGCTTTGCCAGAGACAACGGCGTCAAGTTCGAGTTTGGCGTGAAGATCACCGGTCCCGTCATGGCAGGGGACAGAGTCGTCGGCATCTCGACGGACAAGGGCGATTTCTTGGGCGATCTGGTCATCGACGCCGCCGGCGCGGAATCTGTCATCCGCACGAAACTGCCGGACTGCCTCGGCATCCAGAAGCATCCGAACTGGGGCGAGAAGTTTTATGTGTATCGTGCTTTCTACGACCTGCCGGTCGACCCGGCGACCGTGGAGGACAAATACAAAGTCATCCTGTTCCCGGACGCAGAATCCATCGGCATCGGGTGGATCGCCACGGAAGACACCTTCTCGGACCTTCTCATCGGTCATATGGATCCGCTGACGGTCTCAGAGGCGGAAACCATTGCGGAACGGTATCGCAAGACCAACCCGCAGCTGGGCACGAAGAAACTGAGAGGCGGTCAGCTGGTCCTCATCCCGGTCCGTCAGCCCCTGTCCATCATGGTGGCGGACGGCTACGCTGCCATCGGCGACTCTGCCTTCATGACGGTGCCCATCATCGGCTCCGGCATCGGAAACGCCATCAAGAACTCGAAGATCCTCGCGGAGACCATCATCGCGGACAAGACGGGGACTTATTCCGCCGAAACGCTGTGGCCCTATCAGTATGAGTACTTCCAGAAGATGGGAAAGAACATCGCGCCGCTCGCGCTGGTCAAACTGCTGCTCACCCGCATTTCCCAGGACCAGCTGGACTACGCGTTCAATGAAGGCATCCTGACACACTATGAGCTGACCATTACGGCCAACCATACCAGTCTCTGGAAATTCCTGCATTTCGATCCGAACCTGCCGAAGCGGGGCATGGCCATTCTGAAAGATCCCGACCTTTTGAAGAAGGGCGCCGGTGTCGTTGCCGATGTCGTCGCAGCCCTCGTCGTCGAGCAGTTCCTGCCGAAACAGTACTCCCGCCCGGCGGTCCAAAAGTGGGCAAAAGCCTATGATACGGTGTTTACGCACCGTCTGAAAGCGATGGGAAAAGCTTAAGAAAACAAAATGTAAAGAATAACTATACATTACGTTTTTTTCAAAGAATTGTTCGGATGACCGTACTTTTTTAGTGACAATTCACATAAAGGTTAAGATAAACTATACGCAGGCCAAAAGTCATGTTTGAGTGAAATCGTTGCCATTCAAACAGATTTTTGGCCGCGTGCAGTTTTTGGACAGATTTTTACGATTTGTTGTCTGTTTTTTACGTATTGCGCATTTTTTGGCTTTCCATTATTATAGCAACTGTCGTGAATCTTAAGCGAGGCTTAAGAAATACTCATAGTATCTCTGGCTTGTGATGAAGCAGAGATCGGGTGATGATTATTATTGTGTAAAGGAGAGCCCATTATGAAGAAGTTCCGCAAAGTGTTCGCTGTACTCATGGTGGCCGTCATGGCGTTTACCGTCTTATCGACCACCGCGTTTGCCGCAAGCAGAAGAACCTACAGTTCCGACCGTCTGGTTTCTCTTGCGAAGGATTCCATCGAAGGCATCGACACCGATGACCTCTACACCGGAAGCGTCAGCGATCCCGTCATTGTTTACTATGCCTCTCAGCCTTTCTCCGCTCCGTTTGCTATTGCGAACTATGCGCTGAATCGCAACAACCGTAATAAGCCCACGTTCCAGGGCCGTGCCCAGGATCTTACGGTCGGCATCGTCTCCAGTCTTGCAGGTTTCTACGCGAAGAACTATGTGAGTAAGACTCTGTCTACTCTTCAGGATTCTTCCAAAGATATCGCGGACGGTCTGGAGAATGCTCCCGACGAACTCGTCGGCAAAGCTGCCAAACGGGCTCCCATCGTCAGCCAGATCTACAACATGACCGGTCCTGTCGGAAAAGTCACCATTCAGGCTATCCTTTTCCCCGGCTATCTTGCCACCAACGCCGGTGCCCTCGCATTTGTCATTGCCGGCGGTAGCGCTGCCCTGCTCGTCATCTTCGGCCTCAGCGGCATCCTGTCTCCCGGCCTCGCCGTGAAGGAAGGTCCTCAGGCCATCGACCAGTTCTTCCGTGACATCAACGAGATGGATCAGGCTTTGAAAGCTGTGAAATAAGGAGGAACCCGGTCCATGAGAAAGAAAATCATCGCAGCTCTGCTGCTTGTCGTTATGATCGTCCCGCTCTTTAGCTTTACGTCTCTTGCTGCGGGCACAAAAGCCATCAAGCGTGTCAATGTCGTCACCACCCTCGGCGACAGCGCCAGTTCCGGTTTTGGTCTTCCGGACTACAACCGTCATAAAAAGCAGATCGTCTATGGAAAGCGCATCAAGGGTGCCTATCCGGACCTCGTCGCGAGAAAGCTTGGAGCGAAGAAGCTTTATCCGTACGCCATTTCCGGTATCCGTACCTATGACCTGCGGTTCCTTCTGGACAACAACTTCCAGGCGGACTACATCCTGAAAGACGTCATGGGCTATATGTCCGAAGGCGTCATCACGGAGAAGCACCTCAAACAGCTTCGTCCGAAGTATCAGAAAGCCGTCAAGGAAGCGGACCTCATCCTGCTCGACGTCGGTTTCGACGACATCTGGATCCCGACCATCGCCTGTGTCTATGACATCGCTGAGGACGGCCGTTTCTTCCAGAAAGGCCCCAGCAAGACCGTTCAGGCCAAGGTCAGAGAAATGGGCGCCGTCCGGACTGTGATCGACACTGCCGTTCACTATCTCATCGGCTTTGCCGGCAACCCCCACAAGTGGGCCGCTTACTGGCTGCAGTGGGATATCACGGTTCTGAAGTGGGCGACTGACTATTTCCGGAACTATGATGCCATCATCAAGCAGATCTACAAGCTGAACCCCGATGTCAACGTCGTTTCCGTCGGTTGCTACAACCCGACGACCAACTGGAGCCTCCTGCCCGGAGACCGTTCTCTCGAGCATGCGCTGCAGCCGTACTATGACATCATCAATACCCAGAAACAGAAATGGGAAGCGTTCTACGACACCTATTATTATGTCGAACTGCGGAACATCCCGATGATCAACAACACCGCCACTCTTCCGCTGCTGGAAAACCTGACCCTCGATGACAGTGGTTTCAACCCCCATCCGACGGCACAGGGCCACAGAATGATCGCCAACGCGATCTTCGAGCGGATCGGCGCTAAATAAGGCTTTTCTTGAAAAGTGCATACAAACCATGGAAGGAGCTGCATGACTGAGCGCATGCGGCTCCTTCCATTTGTGTTATAATACAAATATTATATGAAGAGGGGAGGGACCGGTATGTCCGAAGCAGTACATCGCCCGCGGACAGAAGCGGAACAGGCGCAGTATGACCGGCTGGTCAACACGCCCATTTCGAAGCTCATTCCGAGCCTGGCGGTCCCCACCATCCTCAGCATGATGGTCACCATGCTCTACAACCTGGCCGACTCCTACTTTGTGGGGCGGCTCGGCACCAGCGCCAGCGCGTCGGTCGGCATCGTCCTCAGCATCCTGGCCACGTTCCAGGCCTTCGGGTTCCTGTTCGGTCACGGCGCCGGGACCGTCGTCAGCCGGCAGCTGGGAAGAGGGGAAAAGCAGGCGGCGGACCGGACGGCATCCACCGGGTTCTTTGCGGCCATGCTCTTCGGTTTCGTCCTGTCGGTCATCGGTCTTCTGACGGTCACTCCTCTCATGCGGCTCCTCGGCAGCACCGAGACCATTCTGCCGTATTCGGTGGAGTACGGGCGATGCATCTTCCTTTCCGGCACCTTCTTCAGTGCCAGCTGCGTTCTGAACAATGTGCTGCGGTATGAGGGCAGAGCGTTTTACGCCATGATCGGCCTCGTCTCCGGCAGCCTTCTGAATATCGTGCTGGACCCCGTTTTTATCTTCGGTCTGCATCTGGGCATCCGCGGCGCGGGTCTCGCGACAGCGCTGTCCCAGACCATCTCGTTCCTGCTGCTGCTCTTCATGTTCCTGAGCGGGAAGACGGTCACGAAGCTGTCCGTGCACAGTATCGACTTTAAGCACCTCTCCACCATCGTCCACATCTGCCGCAACGGCATGCCGAGTCTGGTCCGCCAGCTGCTCGCCATGTTCGGCACCACGCTCCTCAATATCAGCGCCCGGCCATACGGGGACGCGGCCATTGCCGCCATGACCATCGACGGCAGGGTCTCCATGTTCCTGTTCGCCTTCGTCCTCGGCATCGGCCAGGGGTACCAGCCGGTGGCGGCTTTCAACCACGGCGCCGGCAGGAGGGACCGGGTCCGTGCGGGTTACCGCTTCACGCTCATTTCCTCGGAACTCGTCGTCACGGTCCTGGCCATCCTGGTCATGGTGTTTGCCGCTCCCATCGTCGGCTTTTTCCGAGACGACCCGGAGGTCATCCGCATCGGCGCGAAGGCCATGTATTTCTTCGGCCTCGCGGCCATGGTCCAGCCCGTTTCGGTCTGTACCAATATGATGTTCCAGTCCATTGGGGAGGCGCGCATCGCCACGCTCCTGTCCTCGCTGCGCAGCGGGGTATACTATATCCCCATCCTGTTCATCCTGCCGCGTCTGGTCGGCCTGGTCGGCATCCAGAGCGCGGTCCTGTGGTCGGACCTTCTGACCGCCGCCACGTGCCTTCCTTTCGCCATCTGGTACTTCCGGAAATATAAACTGTAAAACAAAGACCCCCGAAGGTTTCCTCCGGGGGTTTTTCTTTTGGGCGATTTACTTTTTCTTCTTGGCGGCTTTTTCCGCGTTGCGCTTATCGTTGATGATCTTGACGTGTTCTTCGGTGATGAGCGTGACGTTGTTCTCTTTGGCCCAGTCTACACAGCCCATGAGGACCGTCTTCAGGAAGGGGCGCGGGACCTTGACGAAGTTCATGAGGGCCTCATCGGTGAACTTGACGTCCGGGTCGCAGCGGTTTGCCGCATATTTGATGGAGTCGAGGTCGATCTCTTTCGGTGCGGGGACCGGCTCACTGAGGGCTTTCCTGCCCTTGAACGGGGTGTACCAGAAGTTGGTGGAATCGCGGTAGCCGTAGTCGACGGGCACCGGCGGGAAGTCTTTGGCCTTGACGCCGTTGACGATGGCGTCGTAGTATTTCGGCTTCATGAGGATCTTTTCGACCTTCAGGATGAAGTGGGCGCCGAACTTCGACGTGATGCCGTTGAAGTCATTGTACGGGCCCTCATAGCCGTCCATTTCGCCGGCTTTCCAGTTGCCGCCGTTTTCCAGCGAAGCGTCCCAGGTGCACTCCATGACCTGGAAGGCCGTCTTGATGACCTTCGGGCGCTCGGGGTCGGCAGGGTCGGTCAGACCGTCTTCGAACTTGAACTTGCAGTCCTTCATCTTCTCGTCGGAGGGACCGGGGAAGCCGAGGCGGACGGCCTCTTTGAAGGTCTTTCTGTCATCGGGGATGAAGTTGATGGCGCACTTCCCGGTGCGAAGGAGGTTTTGGCAGGTGTTGGAGTTGTTGCGGCACTCCAGCAGCATGGCATAGTAGTCCTTGCCCGCGATATAGTACGGGAAGACGAGGGAATAGGAGCCGACATTCAGGCTACCGTCCGGGTTCACGGTGGTGATGCACACGGTGGGCATGGGGAAGAATGCGGAGGTCTGATAGAAGTTGTCGACGATCCGAAGATCTTTGAATGAACTCATGGTAGAGTCTCCTTTCTTTTCCAAAGCATTTTCTACACTGCTATTATAATCCTTTTCGATAAGCATTTGTAGTCTAAAGAAAAACTTTGTATAATGAGATTTGGAAAATGAAAATGAAATGAAAGGTGCTGTTACTATGGCAAAAATCGTATTAAAGGAACTGGCCTTTCGGAACGGAGAGCCCTATGCCAACAGTCAGTATTACGTGACCGGCGACTACCATCTCCACTACCGGATCGACGAGGCCAAAGGCGTCGAGAAGGCCAAAATGTTCATGATCCACGGCTTTGGCTGCAACACCACGTTCTTCGATGAACTGGTGGAGCACTATACCAGAGCTGGCATCAAATGCGTCCGGGTCGACCTGCCGGACTTCGGGTTCTCCACCAGAGAACTGAAGGGCATCCGCTTCGTGCCGCAGGTCAAAATGCTGTTCGAGCTCATGGACTTTCTGGACACCGACCAGTCCGGATGGATCCTGCTGGGGCACTCCATGGGCGGCTCGGTCGTGCTGGAACTGGCCAACGAAGACGACAGCCGGTTCAACGCCATCATCCTGAACGCCCCGCTGCTCATGTTCAACGTGCCCGCCTGGCTCGGCAAGATCATCATGGTCAAACCCATGCGGGTCTTCATGGACAAGGCGCTTGCCTTCCTGCTGCCTTACGACTGGGCCTTCAAAGTGGCGGAGTTCCTCATGACGGTCGACCCGGTCTACTCCCGGAAGTTCGACGCCAAAAAGTTCATCGATGCCTTCTCCGTCAAGTATACAGGGTCGGCGCTCTGCTACATGACGTCCAATACGACTGCGCCGGACCTCAAGGAACTGCACAAGATCAAAGCGCCCTGTCAGCTGGTGACGGGCACCGCGGACCTCTTCGTATTTCCGAGCAAGTCCGAGGCGCTGCGCAACGCTCTGCCGGCCGGGTTCGACGACCACAAGATCAAACACGGCGGTCACTGTTTCCTGCAGTGCCGCTCGGAAGAGACCGCGCAGCTGGCGCTGGACTTCCTGAAAAAGAACGACATCATCTGAACCAGAAGAAAAGACCTCCGGTCCTGCCGGAGGTCTTTGTTTGATGCGCTCAGTACCCCAGAACTCTGTGGTAGAGGTCGATATACTGTTTGGCGGAGGCGCCCCAGGAGTGGTCGGTCTCCATGGCACGCCGGACCATGGCATCCCAGTTGTCCCGTTCGGTAAAGTAGAGGGTCTTCGCATAGTTGACCGCGTTCAGGAGCAGGTCGGCCCGGTACTGGTCGAAGGAGAAGCCGTTGCCGGAACCGTCGGTCCAGTTGTACGGCTGGACGGTGTCCTTGAGCCCGCCGGTCTCCCGGACGATGGGGATGGAGCCGTACCGGAACGAGATGAGCTGGGTGAGGCCGCAGGGCTCGAAGCGGGAGGGGACGAGGAAGGCGTCCGCCGCCGCGTAGACTTTGTGGGCCCTGTCGTCGGAATACATGATGTTCGAGGAGACCGTGCCCTTGTGCTCATTCTCGAAGAACCGGAACATGTCCTCGTACCGGGGCTCGCCCGTGCCGATGAGCACGAACTGGGTGTTCCCGTCGAGGAACTGCTCGAAGATGGGGGCGATGAGGTCCAGGCCCTTCTGGTCGGTGAGCCGGGAGATGAGGGCGATCATGAACTTGCTGTCGTCCACTTCGAGGCCCAGCTCCTCCTGCAGCGCTCTCTTGTTGGCCTTCTTGCCCTCGACGGCGCTGTTCACGTCGTACTTCTGCGCCAGCTTGTCGTCGGTGGCGGGGTCCCAGATGTCATAGTCGATGCCGTTGACGATGCCGCAGAGCTTCATGTGATGATACCGGATGACCGGGTCGAGGTACTCGCCGTACTCCGCGGTCTTGATCTCTCCGGCATAGGTGTCCGACACGGTCGAGATGATGTCCGAGTAGACGAGGGCGCCCTTCAGCATGTTGGCGTCGTCGTTGATCTCCAGCTGGTCCGGGGTGAAGACATAGTCCGGCAGACCGGAGAGATATTTGATGAGGTCCAGTTCATGCTGGCCCTGGAACTTCAGATTGTGGACGGTGATGATGGTCTTGGCGTTCTGCCCCGCCCAGGAGTCCCGGAAGAGGGTGCGCAGATAGACCGGGATGAGGCCCGCCTGCCAGTCGTGGCAGTGGATGACATCGGGCTCGAAGCCGATGACGGGAAGAGCGGCCAGGACGGCCTTGTCGAAGAAGATGAACTTGCCGAGGTCCTCCGCCATGCTGGTGTAGGGGTTGCCGTTCGAGAAGTACTCTTCGTTGTCGACGAAGTAGTAGGTGACCCCGTCCTGCTGCAGAGAGACGATGCCCACATATTTCATGATGCCCGCGCTCGTGATGTCCATTTCGAAGTGACAGACATACTCCATGCGGTCCTTGTACTGCTGGGGGATACAGGCGTACTTCGGCATGATGACACGGACGTCCACGCCTTCTTTGGCCAGGGCTTTCGGCAGCGCGCTCATGACGTCGCCGAGGCCTCCGGTCTTGGCAAAGGGATAACACTCGGAACCGGCGAATAAGACTTTCATGCGGTCCACTCCTTTCTGTCTTGTTTTCCGAAACAATCTGTTTTCAGTATACCATGCGGGCCGAAAGTTGGAAAGGTTGCAGTGTGCGAAAGGGCGATTTATAATTCTTTTGAGACCACTGAAAAAGAGAGGAGCTTTCCATTGAGCGAATACCGTCGGAAAACCAAAGAAAATCTCCCGGTCGTGGCCATCTGCTACGACTTCGACAAGACGCTGTCGCCGGACGACATGCAGGCCCAGGGGTACATCCAGTCCGTGGGTCATGAAGTCGATAAGTTCTGGGAGATGAGCGATGTGCTCTCGAAAGAGAACGAGATGGACTCGAACCTCGCCTACATGTACCTCATGAAAGAAGAGGCCCGGGGCACCCTCGTCTTCAACCGGGAAGCCCTCGAAGCGTACGGGTCCCGGGTGAAACTCTTTCCGGGCGCCGAGGAGTGGTTCGAGCGCATCCGTGCCTACGGGGCAGAGAAGGGCGTCATCGTCGAACACTACATCATCTCCTCCGGCCTCAAAGAGATGATCGAGGGCACCTCTGTCGCAAAGAACGGCGCCTTCGAGCAGGTCTACGCCAGCTCCTTCCTCTACGATGAGAAGGGCGTGGCCGTCTGGCCGGCGCAGGTGGTCAACTACACGAACAAGACGCAGTTCCTGTTCCGCATTTCCAAGGGCGTCCTCGACTGGAACGACCCCGGGGTGAACGACTATTTCCCGCCGGACGAGATCAGAGTCCCCTTCCGGAACATGATCTACATCGGGGACAGCGACACCGACGTCCCCTGCATGAAACTCGTCAACTCCTACGGCGGCCACTCCATCGGCGTATACAACGCCGAGACGGATGACCGGACCAAGGTCCACAAGATGATGCGGGACAACCGCATCCGCTATTTCGCGCCCGCCGACTATTCCGAGGGGACTGAACTGGACCTTCTGGTCAAGGCCATCCTGGACCGGACCGTGGCCAATGAGAAGCTCGAATCCATCTATTACAAGGACCTGAAGGAGAGCCGGGAAAAGGACTGCTGACGCGGGGTGCATCGCCCTTGCTTTTTCCCCGGAACCGAATATACTGAAATGGAAGAATTGCTGTTTTAAAAAGGAGCGTTCATTATGAAACAGAAACTGTTCGCGGCACTGCTCGCCCTTACGCTCGTCCTGGCGCTGACCGCCTGCCAGAAGACGGAAGACGTCACCATCACCACGACCGAACCGGTCGTGACGGTGGAGAAGTCGACGGAAAAAGCGGAAGAGACTACCGCCAAATCCGACAAGACCGTCGACACCACGGTCATCCTGAACGACATCAAGCTGACCGGTACCTGGAGCGACCGCATCAGTCAGAGAGCCACCATGGAAGTCCGGGGCGGCAAGGACCAGGTCTACCAGATCCATGTCCACTGGGGCAGCACGGCGTTCGAGTCCGAGAACTGGAACATGACCGCCACGTTCAACGACGCCACCGGCGAGCTCACCTACAAGGACTGCACCCGTATGACTCTCACACTGAAAGAGGACGGCGCCGAGAACGAGGCCGTCAGGTATACGGACGGCAAGGGCAAGTTCCTCTACAAGAACGGGGAACTGTACTGGCAGGCCGCCAATGACGAAGATGTCAACGAGTGCGTCTTTGTCCGATAAGAACAGGAAACAGAGATGAAGAGCAACCTCAACTGGGCCGTTCTCGGGACCGGTGTCATCGCCAATGAGATGGCGGCGGCTCTGCGGGAACAGGGCAGACACATCTATTCCGTCGGCAACCGCACCTATGAGAAAGGTGTGGCCTTCGCGGAGAAGTACGGCATCGAAACGGTCTATCCGGACATGGACGATGTGTTCCGGGACCCGGAAGTGGATGCCGTCTACCTCACCACGCCCCACAACACCCATTACGCGTTCGCGAAAAAGGCGCTGGAGCACGGAAAGCATGTGTACATCGAGAAAGCCATCACGCTGAACGTGCGCGAACTCGATGACCTGTGCGCTCTGGCCGAGGAGAAGGCCCTTCTCCTCGCGGAGGCCATGACCATCTGGCACATGCCGCTGTACCGCGAGTTGTGGCAGCTGGTGGCGTCCGGCGAACTGGGCCGGGTGCAGCTCATCACCATGAACTTCGGCAGCTTCAAGGACTATGACATGACCAACCGGTTCTTCAACATGGACCTTGCCGGAGGCGCGCTGCTGGACATCGGGGTCTATGCCATCTCGCTCGTCCGCAGTTTCATGAGCAGCTGTCCGCATGAGGTTGCAAGCCAGTGGCAGCCCTCACCGACGGGTTCGGATGAGATGGACACCATCCTTCTGAAGAACCCGGACGGCCAGTTGGCCACCATCGCGCTGAGCATGCACTCGAAGCAGCCGAAGCGGGCCATGGTCTCCTGCGAAAAGGGCTACATCGAGATCATGGAGTATCCCAGAGGGGAGCGGGCCGTCATCGTCGACGCCGAGACCGGCGCCACCCGGACCGTGGAGGCCGGAGAGACGGCAAAGGCACTCCAATATGAGCTGGAGGACTTCGAAGCGGCGGTCTCGCTGCTGGACGGGTCGTCTCCGGACGCGATGAAAAAAGCGTATGAGCAGATGAAACTGCCCCTGACCCGGGACGTCATGGACCTCATGACGGCGCTTCGGAAAGAGTGGGGTATGCAATATCCGAACGAACAGTGGTAACACACGTTTCCAAAGCAGAACTGCCTGGCATCCGTCAGGCAGTTCTTTGAAAGGGAGGCGGGGACATGATCCTCAACACGGGCAGCCGGACCGATATCCCGGCCTTCTATGCGGAGTGGTTTTACAACCGCGTCCGGGCCGGAGAGGTCCTGGTGCGCAACCCCTACGACCTCAACGCCGTGACCCGCTACCGACTGGCTCCGGACGTGGTGGACGCCCTGGTCTTCTGCACGAAGGACCCGTCGCCCATGCTGCCCCGCCTCCGGGAACTGGACGCCTTCCGGCAGTTCTGGCATGTGACCATCACGCCCTACGGGAAGGACATCGAGCCCGGCGTGCCGGACAAGCATGAGGTCCTGCGGTCTTTCCGGGAACTGTCCGACGCCGTGGGAAAGGAGCGTGTCGTCTGGCGATACGACCCCATCTTCTTATCGGACCGCTACTCCATGGACTACCACTTCCGCGCCTTCGAGACCATGGCGGAAGAGCTGGAAGGGTATACGACCGGGGTCATTTTCAGTTTCATCGACCTCTACCAGAAGACCCGAAAGAACTTCCCTGAAGTGCGGGAAGTGACCGGGCCGGAGCAGGATGCCATGGCGGAACAGATGGTGTCCGTCGCGCACGAACACGGCATGGAACTCATCGCCTGTCTGGAAGATGCCCGCCTTGCCGGATACGGGGTCGACGTCTCCGGCTGCCTGACGAAAGAGAAACTCGAAGCGGCGCTGGACATCCGGCTGGACGTGCCGAAACACAGGGCGCAGACCCGGGAGGGGTGCGCGTGTCTCCTCGGCGGGGACATCGGCATGTACAACACCTGCGCCCACTTCTGCCGCTACTGCTACGCCAATTACGACCGGCCGACCGTGGTGCAGAACCGGGAACGGCACGACCCGGAGAGCCCCTTCCTCGTCGGCGGGCCCCACCCGGCCGACCGCATCCACGACGCCGACCAGCAGAGCTGGCTGGACCCGCAGATCGCCCTGTTTTAGAAAAGCTCTTGACGCTTCACAGAAAACAGGTACAATAGTTTTGTTCTTTTATTACCCCAAATTCAGGAGGTCCTCATCATGCAGGAGTATAAGCCCGTCAAAGAGGGAAAAGTCCGGGAGATCTATGACCTGGGCAATGCACTCGTCCTGGTGGCCACCGACCGCATTTCCGCGTTCGACGTCATCCTCAAAAACGAAGTCACAAAGAAGGGCACGGTCCTCACCCAGATGTCCAAGTTCTGGTTCGATCTGACCAAAGACATCCTTCCGAACCATATGATCAGCGTCGACGTGAACGACATGCCGGAGTATTTCCGTCAGCCTCAGTTCGACGGCAACAGCATGCTCTGCAAGAAGCTGACCATGCTTCCCATCGAAGCCATCGTCCGCGGGTACATCACCGGCTCCGGCTGGAAGAGCTACTGCGAGAACGGCACGGTCTGCGGCATCAAACTGCCGGAGGGCCTTAAAGAGTCCGACAAGCTGCCGGAAGCCATCTACACGCCGTCCACCAAGGCCGAGATCGGCGACCACGACGAGAACATCTCCTATGAGCAGTCCATCGCGGTCCTCGAAAAAGAGTTCCCGGGCAAAGGGGAAGAGTACGCGAAGAAGCTGCGCGACTGCACCCTCGCTCTTTACAACAAGTGCGCCGACTACGCCCGCACGAAGGGCATCATCATCGCCGACACCAAGTTCGAGTTCGGCCTCGACGAAGACGGCAACATCGTCGTTGCCGACGAAATGCTCACCCCCGACTCCAGCCGTTTCTGGCCGGTGGAAGGGTATGAGCCGGGCCACGGTCAGCCGTCCTTCGACAAGCAGTTTGTCCGCGATTACCTGAAGGCGCACCCCGACTGCAACTACGACCTGCCGCAGGACGTCATCGACAAGACCATCGACAAGTACCTCGAGGCCTACAAACTCCTCACCGGAGAGGACCTCGCGTAAACAAATTGAAGACGAAATACCTCCCCAAAACTGTTTTCGGTTTTGGGGATTTTTTCGTCTTCAATGGTATAATACGGTCAGAGAAAGCATTCGGAGAAAGGGGAGCCCTATGAAACAGAACGTTCGGAAAACAACGGGGAAAGCACTGACCGCGGTCCTGATCGTGCTGTGCCTGCTTCTGACCACCGGCATTTCGGCTTTCGCGGCCAACGGCATCTCGAATGAGCAGATCGCCGCCGCCTCCAAAATAGCCCGGCAGATGGAAGATGAAGGCCTGGTCCTGCTCAAGAACGACGACAGTTTCCTGCCGCTGAAAAACAAGAAAGTGAATGTCTTCGGCATCGCGTCCTGCGACCTGCTCCTCAGCGGAGGCGGGTCCGGTTCCGTCGTGGCAGACGAGGCGGTCGACTTCTACGAAGGCCTGAGACACGGCGGCATCCGGTACAACAAGGACCTCAAGAAGGTCTATGAGAACTGGAAGAGCCAGTACTCGCTTGCCGAGACCGGCAACGGCCTCATCGACATGCTCCTGAATTATGTCCAGGGCGACGGGGCAGAGGAACTGCCCATCGAGAACATTTCCGACGAGGTCATGGCGAGCGCCCGGGAGTTCTCGGATACGGCCCTCATCGTCTTCGGCAGCGCCGGCACGGAACTGGCGGACCTCACCAAGGCCGACCTGCGTCTCAACGAGACCCAGCGGGCCATGCTCGACGCCGTCACCTCCAACTTTGAGAACGTCATCGTCGTCTTCAACACCTCCAACACCATGGAGATGGACTGGGTCGAGCAGTATGACAGCATCAAGGCAGCCATCCTCATGTGGCTCCCCGGCCAGATCGGTGCCGAGTCCCTGGGCGATGTGCTCTCCGGCAAAGTGAACCCTTCCGGCAAGCTCACCGACTCCATTGCCTGGAAACTCGGGGACAACCCGACCATCCGGAACTTCGGCAATTACCAGTACGACGGGACGCTTCCGAGCATCCTCGGCAAGTACTTCATCGACTATGAGGAAGGCATCTATCTCGGCTACCGTTATTTCGAGACGTTCAACAAAAAGGCGGTCCAGTACCCCTTCGGCTACGGCCTCTCCTATACGACCTTTGACTGGGATGTCACAAGCTTCAAGGCGGATGCTCAGAACGTCACCGTCAAAGTCAAAGTGACCAACACCGGCAAACGGGCCGGCAAGGACGTCGTTCAGGTCTACTTCTCCGCGCCGTACACCAAAGGCGGCATCGAGAAGAGCGCCATCGAACTGGCGGCCTACGGCAAGACCGGCCTGCTGCAGCCCGGAAAGAGCGAGACGCTGACCCTGACCTACCGGACCAACGACATGGCCTCCTATGACATGAAGAAAGCCCAGGCGTGGGTGCTGGATGCCGGAACCTACAAGATCAAAGTCGGCCGCTCTGTCCGCGACATCGTGAAGACCTTCGACTACAGGGTCTCCGAGAAAAAGACGCTGAAGAAAGACGATAAGACCGGCACCGCCATCCGAAACCTCTTCAACGATACGAGTGAGGGCCTGACGGTCCTGTCCCGCGCGGACAAGAAGGGCACGTTCCCGCAGAAACCGACGGACTTCTCCATGCCGAAGAGCGTTGCCAACAGCGACCAGCGGCCCACGAAAGCGGCCGAAGGCAATGTCCCGAAACAGGGCGTCAATTACAAAGACGGCCCCATCCTGCTGAAGGATGTGGCAAAGGACGCGTCCCTCTGGACGAAGTACTTAAACCAGTTCACCGTCGATGAGATGATCGAGATGGTCGCGGAGAGCGGCTACGGGACCATGGG
>JAEIGA010005804.1_pt1 | contig 18808 bp, 17 predicted proteins | sample 9270691 | NCBI WGS metagenome assembly JAEIGA01 (sample SAMN17057246, study PRJNA624740) | gut metagenome | biome: biome; isolation source: fecal sample | host: Bos grunniens | place: China: Xizang | collected 2019 | reverse complement strand
TTCTTCAGGAATAATTTCTGCAATTTCTTCTTCTAAAGTTTCCTCAGGAATAATTTCTGCAATTTCTTCTTCTAAAGTTTCCTCAGGAATAATTTCTGCAACTTCTTCCTCTAAAGTTTCTTCTGGAAGGATTTCTACAATTTCTTCCTCTAAAGTTTCTTCAGGAAGGATTTCTGCAATTTCTTCTTCTAATGTTTCTTCAGGAATGATTTCTGCAATTTCTTCTTCTAAAGTTTCTTCAGGAATAATTTCTGCAATTTCTTCTTCTAAAGTTTCCTCAGGAATAATTTCTGCAACTTCTTCCTCTAAAATTTCTTCAGGAATAATTTCTGCAACTTCTTCCTCTAAAGTTTCTTCAGAAAGATTTTCTGTAATTTCTTCTTCTAAAATTTCTTCAAAAAGAATTTCTTCTTCTGGAATCACAGGTTCAATTTCTGTAGATTCAACATCTTTTTCTTTCAACAATTCTGAAAATGTTGGATCTTCAAAAAGCATTTCAGATTCATCAACTTTTTCTGGAACATAATTTTGCAAAGTTTTAGACAAAATTGTATTTTCAGAATAAGCATCGCTTTTTTTTGTTACTTGAACAATTACGTTGCTACCCTTTGTAATATAAAGTTCCTTTGCAGCTTCTGGAGAAAGAACAATAGCTATTCCCTCTGTAGCATCAAAAGAACCAAAAATCATAACTTCAATACTGATATTTGTTTGAGGATTTGTTACAACTACAATATCACCAGGCAAATATCCTAAAGATTTTGCAAATAAACCATTTGGTAATTCCCCAAAATCAGCAACCACAGCCCTACCATCTAGAGAAGGTTTTGCGGCAAACATAAAAATGCTAAATAATGATATAAATAAAATTAAACATATTTTTTTCATAGGAGTCCCCCCTTATTTCCCATTTAACTTTAAGTTTATTTTATCTGCAATTTCACAAGCGAATTTATTAAATCCAACAAATTGATTTGAAACCATTTCTAAATTTGGAAGCATTTTTCCACTTTTATAAAACACACTTCCATCTCTTACATTTTTTATTACGTATTCAACAGATTTTACATTTTCCAATAAAACCGCATCAGGATTTGAAGATTTTTCTCTATCATATTCAATTTCTATTTCAATGAAATAATCCATAAAACCATTCACTGCTGCGTCAAAACCTTTTTCTGATGCAAAATCATAATCTTCTATTAATGAAATTGGCTCATTTGTTACAATATGACCACAATCAAATAAAGTGTTTAAAACCAAGTTTTCAAAGACTTTTGAAGCTTCAGTTATTTTATCACTTCCATTATTTTGCAATATCATGATACTAACATTTTTTCCATAGAGGCAAAAACTAACCAAGAACAAAGCTGTTAGTAAAATAATCTTTTTCAAGTTTTTTCTCATATATATTCCTAAATAAATATTCCTATATTGATTTTCGGATTTTTGTAATATGATGTTTAGATTTTTTTACAGTTTAATATATGTAGAAAACAAAGATAAAATCCCTAAAATTCAAAAAAAATGCTAAAATATTAACAAAAGAAAAAAAATGAAAAAAAATCAATTTTTTTTCATTTTTTTTAATTTAACCTATTGACGTTTTTTTTATTTAGATATATAGTAATCAACGTCGACGGAACGTAGCGCAGTTGGTAGCGCGTCTGGTTTGGGACCAGAATGTCGCAGGTTCAAGTCCTGTCGTTCCGACTCCCGGGCGATTAGCTCAGCTGGGAGAGCACCTGGTTTACACCCAGGTTGTCGGGGGTTCGATCCCCTCATCGCCCACTAAAACACTTCATACTTTTGAAGTGTTTTTTTATGGCGGCATAGCTCAGTAGGTAGAGCATACGGCTCATATCCGTCAGGTCATAGGTTCAAATCCCATTGCCGCTATATAAAGGCTGTTCATTACGAACAGCCTTTTTTTGTTTTTACAAACAAAGTATAAACACAAAAGAAAAAGTTTGCCTTGCAAAGTTCTTTATTAAATTGGAGGTTTTTATGACCGCAGAAGTATTTAACGCACCTTTCAAAGGAAGATCCCTATTAAACTGGATTGATTGGACTCCAGAAGAAATCACAACAGTGTTAAATATTGCATTACAAGTGAAAAAAGAAAAAAGAGCTGGAGAAGTTCACCAAAGATTTTTAGGGAAATCCATTGCCCTACTTTTTGAAAAACGCTCCACTCGTACACGTTGTTCTTTTGAAACTGCTTTTGGTGAAGAAGGCGGTCATCCTGTATTTTTATCAAATCAAGACATTCAACTTGGTGGAAAAGAATCTATTGAAGACACAGCTTGTGTTCTTGGAAGAATGTTTAGTGCAATTGAATTTCGCGGATTTAAACAAGAACATGTGGAACTTTTGGCAAAACACTCTGGTGTTCCAGTTTACAATGGATTAACAGACGACTTTCACCCAACACAAGCTCTTGCTGATATTATGACTTTATATGAAAAATTCGGAAAACTAAAGGGCTTGCACTTAGTTTATTCTGGAGACGGAAGAAACAATGTTGCTCGTTCTTTAATGTTAATTTCAGCAAAAATGGGTATAAATTTTACAGTTTTAACTCCTCCAGAATTAAATCCTGATGAAGAAATTCTTACAATTTGCAAACCTTTTGCTAAGGAAAGTGGTGCAACAATCACTGTTACAGATAAAATTTCACTTGTAAAAGACGCTGATGCAGTTTATACTGATGTATGGACTTCTATGGGTGAAGAAGCTCTTAAAGAAGAAAGAACAAGACTTTTATCACCTTATCAAGTAAACAAATCTTTAATGGATTCAGTTTGTAAATCAAATGGAATCTTTTTACATTGTTTACCAGCTGTAAAAGGCGAAGAAGTTACAACAGAAGTATTTGAAAGTGAAAATAGTTTGATTTGGGAACAAGCAGAAAATCGCAAACACACAATCAAAGCTATTATGCTCTCAACTTTATAATTTTTAGAGGAGTTTTCATTTTATGAAAAAGCGTTTTCTTATTTTGGCACTAATCTTTTGTTGCACTTGTGGAATTTTTGCACAAAAAGCATTTGAACAATCATCTAAGTCCTATGTAAATGTGCCAATCATCAAGGTATTTGAACATAAAGAAGCTTATGTTGTAGCTTACGTAAATAATAGCAACCAAATAAAATATGTTGCAGTTCCGAAACTTTGGTTCAAACAAGGCACAACAGAGCGTAAAGCAGAAGTTAGAGCCTTACAAAAGAACTTAGGTCCTTATATGACAATTTGTTTTGATGAAGGTGAATTCAGTTTTATTTATCTATGTATGCCTGTTTCAAAACTAGATGCTGCTTGGGGTATTATGAGTTCTGGTCAAGGACTTCCAGAAGAAATTGATCCAAAATCAGTGGCAGCAGGAAATTAATGTATCAAAACTTAATAGAAAAAATTAAGTTCTCTCTTAATAATAAATCCATCTTGAAAAATCTTTCAGGATGGATTTTTACTAATTTTCACAATAGAGACTTATTAACAAATAATCTTTTAAATATCAATTCCGAAGATGTTTCCACAAGAAGATGGGTTTATATTGTTCAAAAAAAAGGAAATCCAATAAAGATTCTTCATAAAATCGAAAAAGAAGCCCTTTCCCACTTACCCGGAGACACTTTTTATTATTCAAGTCAGGAAGAACTTGTTAAAATCTTAAAATCAATTTGCAAGAAAAATACCTTTGCAATTTTAAAAGACAAAAACATTGCCGTTATTTCAACTGTAGACGCAGGTTTTGTAGAACTTTTGGATAAAGCAAAAATCAACACTACTTCTGCTGCTACTTTAATTCAATTAATAAAAGGAACTCTTTCAGAAAATCAAATTGAATCTCAAGAAAAAGCTGGAAGAATTTTATACGAAATAATTTTCAACACTTGGAATTTTATCAAATACCATTTTGAAAATAAAAAAACTCTTACAGAAATGCAAGTTCTTCAATATATCTTGGATGAATTTTCTCAAAATAACATTGAAACAGACCATCCACCAATAGTTGCCTTTGGAAAAAATTCTGGCAATCCCCATTACGAAGTTTCAATGGAAAACAACGCAACCTGTAAAATTGGGGATGTTATTCAACTTGACATTTGGGGAAAACTTAAAAATATCGAAAACAGCGTTTACGCAGATATTTCTTGGGTTGGGATTTATGATACAAAAATTCCAGCAAAGGTTCAAAATTGTTTTGATTGTTTAACTTCTGCCCGAGATTCAGTTTTAAAAACTTTGAATAGCAATAATAAAAAACTAAAGGGCAAAATATCAGGAAGTTTTTTAGACAAACAAGTTAGAGACATTTTAATAAATGCTGGATACAAGGAAGGAATAAAACACAGAACTGGCCATGGAATTGATACAGAAGTTCATGGCAGTGGTGCAAATCTTGATAGTGTTGAATTTCCAGATAATCGGCTTTTATTTTCCGGTTGTAGTTTTTCCGTTGAGCCAGGACTATATTTTGAAGACTTTGGTCTTAGAACCGAAATTGATATCACAATAAAAAATAATATTGCCTTTATTCCAGGATTTGACACAAAAATTCCAGAAGGCATTACAATTCCTCAATCAAAAATATTAACCTGTTAATAAATATTTTAAAGATTTTTAGTCAAAAGGAAAATTTTTATGAACACAATTTCTGAAACACAGTTTGAAAATTTTAAACAATTTATTAATTCCCACAAAGCCTTTGTAATTTGTGGACATAAAGAACCAGACGGAGACTGTATTGCTTCTAGTTTAGGTCTTGCAAAAATTTTAGACTTTTATAAAAAACCTTATCAAATCTTAAATGCTGGTCCTTTCAAACGAACTGAAACCAAAACTTTTGAAAAGCTTTTTAAAAATCAATTTGTAAGACAAACAAATAATTTAGAAGACACAGGTCTTTTTATTGTGGACTGTTCCGAAACTTTTAGACTTGGAGATATGGAAAGCCAAGTTGCTAACTTAGAATCCTTTATTATTGACCATCATAAAACCGCTTCTTCTGATGAAACAAAGTCTATTATTGATTCTTCAGCCCCAGCAGCTGCTTGTATTGTGCAACAATTAGTTGAAAAAACCATTGGAAAATTAGACAAAGAAACAGCTGACATTTTATTTTTTGGTCTTGCCACCGATACTGGTTTTTTCAAATTTTTAGATGATAAAAGCAATGATATTTTTATTCTTGCAAGTCGCTTAGTAGAAGCTGGAGCAAATCCTAGAAAAACCTATGATTTTATTACCAGCGGAAAACCATTTTTAACAAGAAAGCTCTTAGGCTCTACTTTAGAAAAAACCCAAAGTTTTTTTGATGGAAAACTTATGATTGCCACAGAAACCATGGAAGACACTCATAATTATGGAAGCGACGGTAGAGATTCAGACGCACTATACTCTCTTTTATTGGCAGTTGAAAAAGTTGAAGCCGTTGTTTTTATTCGCCAAGAAACAGACAAAACTTGCACCCTTGGTTTTCGCTCTCGGGATGAAATTGATGTTTCAGCTATTGCTGCTTGTTTTGGTGGTGGCGGTCATAAAAATGCTTCAGGAGCATGTACAACTGGCACAATCGAAACTCTTATACCCAAATTAAAACAGGAATTCGGAAAAATCTTGTAGATTTTTTTATTATTTTTTTTACAAAGACAAGGTTTTCTAGAAAAATCTTGTCTTTTTTTTATTTTATTTCAGTTTTTCAGCAAAAAAAAGGCTAAAAATCACAAAAAAAGTTGGCATAGATTTTGCCTAGTCATATACATCAAAATTTTTAGGAGATGTATATGAAAACCTTAAACAATCTTTACTCAAATTACAAAAATGGGAAAATCACTCTAGAAAAACTAAAAAACAAAATTCTAGAAATAATTTTCAAAGAAAGACATTATTTTAACTTACATATTTATGATGAAGATTATTTTAGTGAAATCTTACTACAGGTAAATAAATATTTAAATCAAATTATTTTAAATTATGACGAAGCAAAAGGCAGTTTTCCAACTTATTTAAAATACTCATTGGAAACTATGAAAAAAAGTATCTTTTACTTTGATATTAGAACAAAATCAAAAGAAAACGCCATACTAGATTATATTATTGAGGACACATCTCAAAATCTACAGGAAGAAGAACCTATTTACGAATTCTCAGATTCCAAACCTTTACAAATTGATTTTAGAAAAATGATTTCAGTAACAAATCAAAAAACTCTTTCAAATAAAAAAAGAATCAAAATAATCATATTAAAAGCCTGTAATTATTTAACTGATGAACATATTTTTAATATTTGCAAAGACTTTGAAATTGATTATGAAAAAATGCATACTTTAGTGCAACACGCAAAAAAAACTTTAACCAAGAAAAAACAAAAATCAAACAGACGAAATAACAATTTAATCAGAGTTTATGTTCAAAAGCATAGATACGAAAAAGAAATAGGACGCTACAACAAAGACACAGTTTTATATGCAAAAGCTCAAAAAGCTCTAGATTATAATTCTGCTCTTTGGAAAAAATATCTTGAACTAGATAGCTTAAAACCTATAACACCGTCCAATCAAACAATTTCTGATTTACTAAACATTCCCTATTATTGCGTAAACACTCTACTTTCAGATATTTCAAAAAACTATAGAAAAAATAGTGAAAAAAAACTATCATAAAAACATGATTATATACGCAGCAACAGGAAATGAGCATAAAAGACAAGAATTAAGTCAACTTTTTGCTCCAAATCAAATAATCATTCCAAAGGATAAAGGAATTGATTTTGATCCAGAAGAAAATGGTAATACCTTTGTTGATAATACAATTATAAAAGCAAAGGCATTATATGAAATTGTAAAAGAACCTGTAATTGCAGATGATTCAGGTATCTGTGTTGATATTTTAGACGGAAAACCAGGTATTTATTCAGCTCGATATATTGGCAACAATACATTTTCTGAAAAGAAAATACCTGATTCCGAACGAAATGTCCTTTTACTACAAGAAGCCTACGAAATGGCAAAACAAAAGGGACTTCCAGAAAACACTCCCCTTTCATGCCGCTTTGTTTGTGCAATGGTTTTGTATCTTGGAAAAGATAGATATTACATTGCTCAAGAAACAATTGAAGGCCAACTTGTAAAAGATATTGAATCTGCAAAAGGCTCTGGTGGTTTTGGATACGATCCAATTGTTTATCTCCCTGAATACGGGAAAACAATTGCAGAACTAACTTCAGAAGAAAAAAATGCTATTTCCCACCGAGGAAAAGCAGCAAGAGTTTTGCAAACAATCGTGAAAAATTTTTAAAATATTTTAATTTTTTTTAAATTTTTCATTAAAGTTTTAGCCAAGCTCCTCCGATAAAGTAAATGGAAAATTGTATTTTAACTCTTTTCCAAATAGTGAAAGTTTACAACACGGATGTAGCCTTAAAACAATCGTATAAACTTACACAAAATGGTAGAAAGGATTCTGCCTAAATTATTCCACGGAGGAAAAATTATGGTTATCAACCACAACATGTCAGCAATGTACGCTAACCGTACACTTGGTGTAAACAACTCAAATTTGTCTAAGGACATGGAAAAACTTTCATCAGGTCAACGTATCAACCGTGCTGGTGATGACGCTTCAGGTCTTGCAGTTTCTGAAAAAATGCGCAGTCAAATTAGAGGATTAAACCAGGCTTCTAAGAATGCTCAAAACGGTATTTCTTTTATCCAAACAACAGAAGGATATCTACAAGAAACTACTGATATTATTCAACGCATTCGTGAATTAGCAGTTCAATCTTCAAACGGTATTTATGCTGAAGAAGACAGAATGCAAATTCAAGTTGAAGTTTCACAACTTGTTGCAGAAGTTGACAGAATTGCATCTCAAGCCCAATTTAACGGTATGAATATGCTTACAGGTCGCTTTGCACGTGCAACTGGTGATAATGCGGTTACAGCTTCTATGTGGTTCCACATCGGTGCTAATGTTGACCAAAGAATCAGCTGTTTCGTTGGAACAATGACATCAGCAGCTCTTGGTCTAAGAGAATTTGGCAGCGAAGGAGTTATGAGCATTGCTACACCGGATGAAGCCAACAGTTCAATTGGTACACTAGACGAAGCTCTTAAGAAAATCAACAAGCAAAGAGCAGATCTTGGTGCATATCAAAACCGCTTAGAAATGACTGTAGCTGGTATTGATATTGCAGCAGAAAACCTACAAGCATCTGAATCACGTATTCGTGATACAGACATGGCAAGTGCAATGGTAGAATACACAAAAAATAACATTCTTGCACAAGCTGGAACTGCTATGCTTGCACAAGCAAATACAAGTTCACAAAATGTCTTGTCTTTGCTACAATAGTGTATTATAATACAGATGAATCAGGGGAAAATTTTATCAAACCCTTGATTCACCTGTACAATTGAAAAATCTTTTAGATTCAACTCTTTAAGATTTTTAAAAGATCTTTGAAAAATAATAACCTTCCATAGGTTGTGTTACAACAGGAACAGATAACTTAATTTAGGTTATCTATTCTTGTTGTAGGGTTGATAAAAACTGGGGGCGCAAAAACCACTTTTATTGCCGACACAACAAAGGACTAAATACAAAATCCGAAACAAAGGAATGTTTCGATTTCACCTTACATGGAGGGTTATTTATGGTTATAAATCACAACATGAGTGCTATGTATGCTAACAGATCTTTGGGAACTGTTAGTTCTGCCATCGGCGGAAACATGGAAAAACTCAGTTCAGGTCAACGTATTAATAGAGCTGCTGATGATGCTTCAGGTCTTGCAGTATCTGAAAAAATGCGTTCACAAATTCGTGGCTTAAATCAAGCTGAAAGAAATATCAATAATGGTGTTTCATTTATCCAAGCAACAGAAGGATATCTACAAGAAACAACTGATATTCTACAAAGAATTCGTGAACTTTCTGTACAATCTGCAAACGGTATTTATGCAGAAGAAGACAGAATGCAAATTCAAGTTGAAGTTTCACAACTTGTTGCAGAAGTTGACAGAATTGCTTCTCAAGCTCAATTCAACGGCATGAACATGTTGACAGGTGCTTTTGCACAAGATTCTGTTTCTGGTCGCGTTATGCAATTCCAAATCGGTGCTAATGTTGATCAAAACGAAACTGTTTTCGTTGGAACAATGACAGCAAAAGCTCTAGGTCTAAGCGGTATCCAAGGCGAAGAAGGAACACAAATTTCTATTGCTTCTCCAGAAGCTGCAAACATGACTATTAGCACAGTTGACGAAGCACTTAAAACAGTTTCAAAACAAAGAGCAAACTTAGGTGCTTACCAAAATCGCTTTGAATTAGCAGCTCAAGGTATATCTGTAGCAGCTGAAAATCTACAAGCTGCCGAATCACTAATTCGTGATACAGATATGGCTTCTGAAATTGTAGAGTACACAAAGAACCAGATTCTCACACAATCTGGCACTGCAATGCTAGCACAAGCTAACACACAGTCACAAAACGTAATGGCTCTATTAAGCTAATTTTAATTCTGTATAAGAGATCTCTGGATGTAATCTTTTTTACAGAAAAGGAATAATCAAGAAGGGATGCGCCTCCCTTCTCGATTGTTTTACAAGGAGGTACCTTATGCTTAATGCACTATCACCAGCCATGGATGGCACACGGAAAATTGTACCAACTCCTGTAGCTTTAGCTAACAAAAATCGTCCTGTGGCTAATACAAAAGTTAATGAAGAACTTAATGACACTGCTCAATCCTTAGCAAAGGAATTGGAACAGACAAAATCCTCTGTACAACAATTGCAAAATATTTCTAATGCTTTAGGAAGAAAATTGCAATTTAATGTAAATGAAGCTTTGGGCAGAGTTGTTGTAAAGGTAATAGACCCTTCTACCGATAAGGTTATTAAGGAGATTCCGTCCCAAGAAGTTCAACAAATGCAAATTCGAATAAGAGAGACTATTGGTTTTCTTTTTGATGAAACAGTATAGTTAATTTGAACTTTTTTGGACATTAGCATTTGCCAATGGCCGATATTACAATACCTGGAGTAAGTGATAAATACGGTACAACGAATTTAATTGAACAATTAATGGAAGTTGAACGTGTTCCACTTACTCGTGAACAAAATAAACTAGATTCATACAAAACAGAACAAGATGCTTGGCGAAGTGTCAATAAGGCTATGTCTTCACTGCGAGAAAGCGTTAGAGTTCTGTATTCTTTTGATAATCCATTTAACACAAAACTCGCCTCCTCCACAGAAGAAGATGCTATAACTGCGGAACCTTCAAGAAATGCAGAAATCGGCTCTTTTAGAATCAAAGTAGAACAAATTGCAGAAGCAGATAGATTTTTATCAGGGGAAATTGACAGTAATTTTGAAGTCCCAGAGGGAACCTATACATATAAAGTAAATGAAAAGGAAATTTCTTTTAATTGGAAAGGTGGCAAAGTTTCTGATTTCGTAACATCATTAAATAGACGGGGAAACAACACAATAAAAGCCTCATTAATTGGTGTCTCAAGTTCAAAAAAATCTTTACTAATTGAAAGTGTTTTAACAGGAAAAGAAAACGCCCTTGTTTTTAAGGATGAAGCTTTTAATTTTGCTTTAAATACCGATATGATTCGCGAAAAAAAAGGCGAAGAAAAACTTTTAGCTTCTACTAAAGGTGATTTGGAACAACTTTCTGGTTATGCTTTAAGTTCTGTAAAAGTTGCAGATGATTTTATTTCAGTTCCTCCAAAATCTGGCTTTTTAATTGAAATGCCACGAAGCGTAAAAGAAGACAAAAATCAACAAATATCTTTTTCCGTAAGACTTGAAGGAAAAGAAGAATCAACCACTCAAGTTGAAAAAGAAAGTTTTCCAATTTTACCAAGTGCAGCAATGGTTCAATTTAAAGATGCAATTGTTTTCAATATTGAATCAGAACTTGGATATACCCCAGAAACAAAAGTTACCAAAATTGACCCAGTAGAAGATTTTTCCCTTGTTTTTTTACAAACAGAAAATGAAGAAATTCCCCTAGGAAAAGTAGATGAAACTGGTTTAGAAACTCAATTTCAAATCAATATTTCAGATTACGAAGATAAAATCGAAAATATAGTTGTAAAAAACAACAATACAGGGAAAACTGCTTATATCACTTTTCCAAAATCCACAAATCCAAATGCAGAAAAGGGATTTGAGCCTAGTAACCCTATATCTGTAGCTCAAGATGCAAAAGTAAAATATGAAGGTATTACAATGTATCGTTCCACAAATAAAATTGATGACATTGTGGAAAATGTAACTTTAAACTTAGAAGCTCCAACAGAAAAAACAGCTACTATCAAAATTGAACCGGATACAGAAACTTCAAAAGAAGCAATTATCGAATTAGTTGGATATTACAATCAATTAATCGCAGAAATAAATATATTAACACAAAATAAACCGGAATTAATTTCTGAATTGGATTATTTATCAATTGAAGAAGAAGAGGCCTACGAAGAAAAACTTGGAATGTTTTCCGGGGATTCTACCCTAACCTCTAGTAAATCTAGTTTACAAAGAATTATGACAAACACCTATCCAATCGAAGGTTCTTCTATTAGATTACTCTCTCAAATTGGTATTTCTAGTAATGCGTCTGGTTCCACAGGTTTTGACGCCACAAAACTTAGAGGATATTTTGAAATTGATGAAAAAAAACTTGATGAAGCTCTAAAAAGTAATATTTCTGATATCAAAAATCTTTTTGGCTACGATTCTGATGGTGATTTAATTATTGATACGGGAATTGCCTTTTTAATGGAAAAACATCTTCAAGCCTACGTTCAAACCGGTGGGATTCTTGCAACAAAAACACGAAATTTAGATACAAAAATTTCAAATAGCGAAAAAACAATAAGTCGGTTAGAAACTCAACTTGAAGTTAAAGAACAAGAATACAGAACAAAGTTTGGAAATATGGAATCAACATTAAGCAATCTTGAATCACAGTCTGATTCTATAACCAATTTTAATAATCAACAAAGCAAAAACAAATAAGAACAAATTTAAAATCTTGGAGGAAGATATGAAGATTTACATCAATGATGAGGAACTTGATTTTACACTGGAAAATGAAAAAACTTGTGGAGATGTGCTAAATCAACTTCAAATAGAATTAGAAAAACACAATGGAACAATTTTTAATATCACAATAAATGAAGAAGACATTAAAGCTGAAAATATTCCAGAAATATCCCAAAAAGATTTATCAGAAATTAATACAATAAAGCTTATTACAGTTTTTTCCCAGGACATAAAAAATAGTTTAATTGAATTAAGTTCAAAAATAGAAAGTCTTAATAAAGATTTTGAAGAACTTCCTGTTTATTTACAGGGAAATAATCAATCTAAAGTGCCAGAAGTTCTAACAAAATTTGCTGACATTTTTGATAATCTTTGCAGATTAATAACTTTAACAGCCCTATTTCCAAATGATTTTCAAAATATCGTAATTGAAGGAACAAATCTCTCTGATTTTATAAAAGACTTTGCTCCATTTTTGGAGGATTTTGAAAAAGCAATTATCGATAATGATACTGTTACCATTGGTGATATTGCTGAATACGAAATCAAACCTCGTTTTGAAGCATTTTGCGACGTGATAAAGGAAATATAATGTTTTTTTTGGCAGGAAGTCCTATAGAGGCAAGAGCAAACAGTTCAAACTATACTCTTTTTTTCTATGTAATAGTTATTGCAATTTTTCTTATTGCGGTTAATTTTTTAGTAAAACTTGTAAAGGCTAAAGTTTATTCCGAATCTAAAAATCCAAAAAAAACCACAACTGTTGCTATGGTTTTGAGAATTGCAAAAATATATAACTTAACCATTGAGCAAAGAGATTTTTTGATTTATCTTTGCAAGAAAAATAAGATTCCAAATTTAGAAGCTAATCTTCATTCAGAAAATTTCTTTAACAACTTCTTTTTCAAATATTATAATGAAATAAGAGAAAACAAAGAAAATATTTCTGAATGGGAAATTGAAAATCAAATTGCTATTTTATTTTCATTAAGACAAAAAATAGAAAATTCTAAAAAGAACCTTTCTAATTTGGCTTCTAGTATAGCAATTCCAGAAGGACACACATTATTTTTATATAATGATGCAAAAGAACAATTTGAATGTAAAATTTTACATAACACAAAGGAAAGTCTTGTTCTTAGTCTGCCAAAAAACAATTTAGAATTAACCTATAAACCAGAAGCATTAAGTAAAATCACCTTATATTATCAAACAAATTATGGGTCTGCTTATATTTTAGATTCAAGAGTTATTAGATATCAACTAAATATTGAGGGGGAAGAATTAGTTGTTAGTCACTCAAATCACTTAAAATGCTATCAACGAAGAAAATATAAACGTGTTGCCATCAACAATACTTGTAATTTTTCTGCCGTAAAAACTTCAACAATTTCAAAAGGTTCAGAAACAATTATTGATTACGAGCCTTTGGAAAGAAAACATCAAGGAAAATTAATTGAAGTTTCCGCAGGTGGTTGTAGTATTTTAACTAATCTTCATATCAAAAACAAACAATATATTCACATTGAGTTATCGATTGATGGAAAAACTACCGATAATGTTGTAGGGCTAATTATCAATACGACCGAAAATATAAATACAGATTCTTATGTTTTACATATTGTGTTTGTAAATATTAGCAAAAAAACACGTAATAAGATTTTTTCAAAAGTGTACGAATACCTTTCTTAAAAAGACTTATTATAAGTTGACTTAATTTTTTCTTTGGAGTAATGTAGCAGCATGAAAGTTTTGGGATTAAAAGACATAATACGGGAAGAGGGAGTTATATATTACAGAAAATGCTTTACAGCAAAGGCAGAAATTGAACTTCCTCTAAAAACAGTTTGCACTCCCATATCTTTTACAATTGAAATGTCACCTTTAGGTGAAAAAACAATAGACATAATCTTTAATGAATCAATTGATTACCCTTTATTGCCAATTATAAAAATTCTTAGGGAAATTATTAAACAAAAAGATTATGAAGGACAACTACTCTGATTACTTTACACACAAAATCTGCCGAAGAAACCATAGAAGTTGGTTTTATTCTTGGAACTTTTCTAAAATCTGGTGATATTATTGCAATGCAAGGAACTTTAGCTGCCGGAAAAACCACAATCACTAAGGGAATTGCAAAAGCTCTAGAAATTGAAGAAGATATTACCAGTCCTACTTTCACATTAATTAGCGAATACGAAGGAAAACTTCCACTTTATCATATGGATGTTTATAGATTAGATAGTACTGAAGATTTTATAAATCTTGGAACAGAAGATTTAATTTATGGAAAAGGTATAAGCATCATTGAATGGAGTGAAAAAGTCATGGAAGCCCTTCCAAAATCTACAATTATCCTAAAATTAGAAGCTCAAAGTGATGATTCAAGAATCATTTCCATTTCAAACTTTGAAAATAAAGACTTTTTAGAAAAGGTAAAAAAATATGAAAGCTCTCGCTATTGATAGTGCATCTCCTGTAATTAATTTTGTGGCAATAAATAATGAAAAAAAAGCTGAAATCTCCTTGGATATTGGTATGCATCAGTCCGAAATGATTTTACCTTCAATTGAACAAGTTCTATCCTATGTTGATTTGAAACCAGAAAATCTTGATTTCACAGCTTTATGTTTAGGTCCAGGAACTTTTACAGGACTTCGTCTTTCCTTTGCCGCATTAAAAGCATTTACAGTTTCTCACAACATTCCAGTTTATGCAATTCCAAGTTTAGAAGCCTATGCATATCCATATTTGATGTGGAGAGGTGCTGTAATTCCTGTTATAGACGCAAAAAAAGACAGGTTCTACGCTTCAATTTATAGAACAGGAAGCGAAAATGTTTCCCCTATGGATGCAACTCTAGAAGAAATCCTTAGTTTTGTTGATACAGAAGAAAATATTTTAATAGTTGGACCAGATGCAGAATTATTTGCAGAAAATGCTTTAGCTATGAAACCAAATCTTTCCATTACAACATTTAATCACACTTCAAAATCTTGTGGCTTAGCCCTTTTAGAACTTGCAAATAAAATGCATTCAACAGGAGCAAAACCATTAGAAGAATATGAAGGTCCTGTTTATATTAGACCTTCTGAAGCGGAACTTTCAAAAAAATAAAAACTCTAAAACTATATAAGAAAAGCAAAAAAGGGGCTGTGCTTTAATATTTCAAAAGCACAGCCCCTTTTTATGTTGAATCAAGACTTATAAGATTTTGTAAAACCCAAGCCTTGATTCATAATTTTTATTTTAATAAGTCTAGGATTTCTGGTTCACGTTGCCATCTTACTGCAATATCGTAAGCTGTTTCACCAGAAATATTTTTTGCTGTTCTATCCAATCCCATGGACAATAATTTTTTGATTATAGCCTTGTCTCCAGTCCGCACAGCATAGTGCAAAATACCTTCCCCTGCCATATCTTTTTTATTTCCAGTGGTTTGAACGATTGCATTTAAAATATCAGAATTATTTTCTATTGCTAAACTAACTGCACATTCACCAGAATTATCAGTGATAAATGGATCAGCACCACATTCAATTAATATCTTAGTTAATTCCACTTGATTATTTTTTACAGCTAAAGTAAGTGGAGTTAATCCAAGACTATTTCGTCTGTTTAGAGGATAATCCATAGATACTAATAATTTAATAATACTTGAATCAACTTTATTTAATACTGCAATATGAACAGGTGTATTTCCATCTGAATCGCATAGATTTTTATCGTTGCCAAGAACTGCTTTTATGGTTTCTACAGATTTTCCCAAAACAAGTGAAAAAGGAGTTCTTCCATGGGTATCTCTAAATAATGGATTTCCACCTGCAATTCGGATTAATTCTATTAATTCAGTATTTCCTGTTTCTGCAGCTTCATGATATGCATTTCTTCCATACATTTCTTGAATCTGAGGAGAAGCACCCTTTGTTAAAAGAAGTTTCACAAGTTCAATATCACCACTTTGAATAGAATCAATTAAGACAGTTTTTCCGGTGGCATCTGTTGAATTGATATTTGCCCCGTTATCTAATAAAAGTGTTACCATTGAAACTTTTCCAGAACGGGCAGCTTCGTGAAGTGCAGTTTTTCCAGAAAGATTTTGGGCATTTATATCAATTCCACTTGTCATAAGAATAATGGCAGAATCCTTTGAATCATATCTTACGCAGGAATGAAGAGCTGTATTACCAAGGAAATCTCTAACTTCAATATTTGCACCCTTTTGAAGTAATAATCTTAAAGTTGAAATTCCATCAGTTTTCACAGCACTAAAAATAGGAGATTCACCACTGGAATTTTGCACATTTGTATTTGCACCTTTTTCTAATAATGCAGATACAGCAGAATCAATTTGCCATTCAGCTGCATAATGCAATGGAGTGTTTCCAATTCCATCAGTTGCACGAATAACTTCAGAGCTTAAAATCCAATCTTGTACATCTCCACCTAGCATCATTGCCATTTTTAATGGAGAATAATTTTCTGTGTTTGTAGCAAAAACATCAGCACCCTTTGCTAAAAGAATTTCGCCAATAGCTCTAAGATTATTTTTTACAGTTAAAAATAAAGGAGAATCACCATTTCTATTTCTTGCATTTATATCGGTGCCAATATTGATTAAATATACAATTTGTTCATGGGTTGCACCATTTTCAATAGCAATATGTAATGGTGTATTTCCAAAAGAATCTCTTTCGGAGCAATTTCTAGAATTAATAAGTTTTTGAAGCATTTCTAAACTAATTCCAAGAGCCCGAGTTAATGGTGTATTACCTTCCATATCTTCTGCATGGATATCAGCTCCACGATTTGAATAAAAACCAATATGTTCAGTCCATTGATGTTCAACAGCTAAAGACAAAGGTGTTACACCTTTTTTATTTCTTTCATTGATATCAGCACCAGCATTTACCAATTTTTCCAAAATAGAAGTTTTCATACCTGCCATGGTAGCAATATGTAATGGGGTATCTCCATACATATCTTTTGAATTAGCATTTGCACCATAGGTTATCAACAAAGAATATATTTCTTCTCTACTTTCTTGATTACTAATTATTAACAATGGTGATTTTCCAAGGCTATCTTGGGCATTTGGATTTGCATTTGCTTTTAGTAAAAGTTTTACAATGTCAGTTCTGCCATAACGAACAGCTTCATGTAAAGGTGTTGAACCAGAAATGTCCTTTGCCTTTGTGGAAGCACCTCTATCAATCAAATATTCCACAACCCCAGTTTGCCCTTGAATAGCAGCAATATGTAAAGGAGTTTGGCCATCTTCAAATCTAATAGAAGGATTTCGTGTAATCACAGCATCTTCAAAATAACTATAATTTTCACGAACAGGAGCAGCTCCAGCCAACAATAAACTTGCAGCCATTTGAATTGAAGTTACATCTTCAACATTTTCGTAACAGATTTCTAGAGGAGTAATGCCATACATATCCTCTTTTGAAATAGGAATTTGCTTTTTAATACACAAGTTTAATGCATCTTGATTTTTCCATTTTGCAAAATAATGTACGATTGTTTGTCCCTGACCATCAATTAAATCACCTGTTTTTTGAGTGATTAAAGCATCATAAAAGTTTTTTCCCTTTTTAACGCCAAGTTCTAAGGCACTTGCTCCACTTCCATCTTTTGCAAAAATATTTCCGTCTAAAGCAGCAAGAATTTCTGTGGATTTTAAGGCATTATTTTTGATTGCAATATGTAATGGAGTATCCCCATTCATATTTTTGATTTCTGTATCAGCACCCATGTAAATCAAAAAATTGATTAAATCATAGTCGTCAACAGCAGCAGCTGAATGTAATGCAGTATTTCCATATTCATCAGTGCCATTTATATTTGTTTTTGATTGAAAAAGACTTCTAGCTTCATCACTTCTTCCAGCTAAAATCAGTTCCTGAATTGATAATTCACTTTTTACAATTGGAGTTTCTTCTTCTTCGGGTTTTTCAACAGATAAACATCCAAAAAACATAAAAATTGAAAGAATCATCAAAAAAGATAAAATGAATTTCTTCATAATTTCTCCTGTTTTCCCAAAATTATTTTTAGTCTCTTTTATTATCGTGACAATTAGTGAACATTCTTAGAGTTTTTATGTTACAAAAGCCTTTTTTTTCCGATATATGTTATATGAAGAAAATTTCAATTTTTTTTATTTTGATTTTCACATTTCATTCTGTTTTCTCTTTGGAAGAAGTTTCAATAAATCAAGAAAACCAGAATTTAACAAACTCTAAAGACAAATTAGAATATTTTGGAGATACTCAAAAATACGTTCTAGTTGAAAGAACAGATTTACGACGTTACGATAACGGAAAATATACAGGTTTAACAAGCCGAGAAGTTCGGTCTTTTGTAAATCCAATAGCTGCTCCAAAAAATGTTGCCTCTGAATATTTGAACAATAGTTGGTTTTCTGGGAATTTTATGGTTTTTGAAGCCACAAAAAGTGCAAATTCTTTGACAGCCAAGGGATTAGACGATTTTATTCCTTCAACCTTTCACATTTCACCAAATGGAAAACTCACTGTTGTTCCCAAAGATAAAGGTTTTCCAAGTTTTAGAAGTTTTCCAACTTTTCCAGAGGAAGAAATAAAACCAGGTGATTCTTGGGTTGGTGAAGCCATAAGGACTGTTGACCCACTAAATAAAGGAATTTACACAAAACTTCAAATTGTTGTGCAATATACTTACGTTGGAAAAGAAACATACAAAGGCACACCGGTT
>JAEIGA010005803.1_pt1 | contig 18810 bp, 11 predicted proteins | sample 9270691 | NCBI WGS metagenome assembly JAEIGA01 (sample SAMN17057246, study PRJNA624740) | gut metagenome | biome: biome; isolation source: fecal sample | host: Bos grunniens | place: China: Xizang | collected 2019 | reverse complement strand
TTCAGAAACGACCCGTTGAGCGGAAAAACTGGCTTACAATGGCCTCCCGTCGCTCATTGGTGCTGATTCTATACCCGTTGAGCGACTGGAGTGCAGCCAGATGATGATTTTCCGCTCAACGGGTTAGCTGACCCTGTTAGGACGGGCACTCGCAAGTGTGTGTCTGCGGAGGCAGCGTGACTATGTATGCATTGGACTTAAGAATGCAAGTGCATATGTACCAATGTCATATACTGAATCACCTGCTCCATCGGCCATAGGTAATTCAATCTATAGTACTGATAGTCAGATGATTCCCGTTTGCGCTGGATGCCATACGTTTGGAAATAGCATTTTTCAATGACCGCTCGGGGGAGTTTGAGCTATTTCAAGCCCGAACGTTACTGAAACCTTCGAACACACGTCCCCTCTCCTCACGCTTTATATTATGCTCTCCTGTGTTTCAAGGTACATCGCGAAAGGCCTTGGAACACAGAAATCGCCAATTCATCTTATATTTTTAAATCGGCTGTGTTCCAAGGTTTCGTAGTGGTTCAAATGAAGCTTGATGACTAACAAACTGTATCCCTCGTTTTCACGCAAAGATTTAGTGTTGGTCACTTTTGGCCACCGCATCGCATCACAACTGAGAGCATTTTTTGCAAATTGCACATAACTACCAACAACTCAATTAGTTACAAGCATTCAGTTTCAATCAGTTAATAATGCCTCATTTTCACGCAATTAGGTCAATTTAGACCTCAATATCCAACAATAACGGGGCTCCGGGTACCAAACAAAAAAATGCAAGTGCTTGATTTTCGAACACTTGCATTTTTGTTTTTCCTTTTTGCACCACGGTTGCACCACGCAGTTGAGTCTTTTAGCCGAAGTCCCGACATTTTCACATCCCATCCACAAAAACAGCCCTTTTCGTGGACAGCAGTTCATTTTTGCAGACCCCGTCCATAAAAACGGCCATTTTTATGGACAGCAAACGTCTTTGCACTGAGTCGCAGGGGATTTGGTGAGGGGGACAACTTGTCACCGTTTCATTCACTCACCTCCGGATATCTGATGCCGATTAGTCAATTATATTCAAAAATATATACCTTTGAAGCTGTAATCAGCCAAGAAGACAAATGAACATATACGGCGAGAAGTATTCGGGAGATTCGAAGTTTGTTGCAGACTGCAGGCAACTGCAGGCAATGTATCGTGTGGAGGTCAATGAAGCCATCAGGCCATATAAAGGAAGAGATGGTAAGACTCATTATTATGGGAACTACATATCTGGCGGTGAAAAGTCAGGGAAGAATTTCCTGACAAAATATGCTTTCAGATATGCACAAGAACGTATTGCCAAGAAAAAGAAATACGAGACTATCGAAGAGGACCGCCTGTTCAACAACCTCCTCTCAAGTCAGCCGATGGCCTTCAACCTGTTCTGTCCGTTAAAAGAGATGCTTGAAAAATTTCCCGAATCAGTTACATCAGTAATTAAAACCGCGCTACCGACGTATCCGATTCTGAAAGTCACGGATGTCGACCTGGAATTCATCCCGGCAGACTACGCAGATCTTTCCGGAGACAAAAGTGCAATGGACGCAATCATCAGATTCGTAAGTAACTCCGGACAAGAAGGCTTCATCGCAATTGAAACCAAATATTCCGAAAACCTCGGAAGCAATGTTGCTTTGGAAAAAGGCACAAACAAGCCTCGTGCGCAAAGCCTCAAGACCATAAGGGAACTTAAGTGCTTCAAGCCGGAGACAGAAGAACACATCTATGACGGCCGGACCAAGCTCACACAAATCTATCGCAACTTCCTTCTCAGTGAAAGCTATGGAGCCAGATACGGATTGGATTCCTATTCAATAATCCTGGCACCTGCACATCATCCGTCCACCACGAAGGAAGTCGAGTCACTAAAAAATGAGCTGCGTGAAGAATACAAAAACAAGATCGACTCCCTCTCTCTCGAAGATTTCGTAGGGAGAATACTCGAAAACTGCCCGGAGGAATATAAAGAAGCTTTTGAGAGATTCAGAGACAGATATCTGAATTTCAATAAGTTGAGATCGATATAATTATAAAGGATTACAGCTTCAGCCCAGCCACAAAGGCACTCACCTGCTCAGACATCGCAGTCATTCCGGCCACACTCGGATGTCCCCATAACTTGTCAACATCCTTCAGTAACAGGGCGTGCGCACCGTAATGAGCACAGGCGTCGACCTGTCCCTGCGTAATCTCCGGCTTCAGTTCCGTATTCACGATACAGACAATTTCAGCCTCAGGAGCCTCGCTGCGAAGATAGTCAAGCATATAGCAGCAGGCCGGAAGATAGGAGGCCAGATCCTCGCCAGTCCAGTCGCTGAACTTGAGCTGACCGATAGGTGAATTGGCCCAGGAATCATTGGTTCCCCCGCAGATGAGGATCAGATCAGGATCGGAATCTCCAGCCACAATGTTTTTCATACGGGCAATAAAGGACCAGCTCGGACAAGGAACTCCATCATACCCCGTATTGCATATGGTAGATCCGCTCCAGCTTTCGTTCAACAGCAGTTCATATCCGGTCACGGCGCTGAACTGACTCCACCAGGTATCTTCTACCCTCACCACATCATTAGGGCCCTGGGGACTTGCGGAATACCACCAGGCATTACCCTCCGGAATATATCCTTCGAATGTGGAATATGAATCTCCGAGAATGGAGAAGGTCTTGATTACATTTTCCGGAATGGCAGGAGAATCAATAATTTCCGGAGTTTCCTGCGCACAGGTCAAGGACACAGACACAGCAAAAGATATCGCCAAAGCACAACAGATCCTTTTCATAAAAAGATGATTTAAAGATACAAATATCATAAAAATCCTGCATTTTTCGTAAGTTTGCGCAAAACATAACAATCACTATGCGAAAAAATCTGATAATCCTCCTGCTCGTCCTGATGACAACGGTCGCATCAGCACAGAATCAGCGCGAGCGCATCAATTTCGACAAAGACTGGCAGTTCGCATTGGGCGATGCATCATCTCCAGAAAAGGACTTCGGCTGCGGAACTGAATATTTCAATTATTTCACCAAGGCTGCTTCCATTCATAACGAAGGTCCTTACGTAGCGAAATTCGATGCTTCCGGCTGGGCAGAAGTAGATCTTCCTCACGACTGGGTGGTGGATCTTCCTTATGCAGAAGAAGCAAGTCACAGCCACGGTTACAAACAGGTAGGATATGAGTATCCCCAGACCAGTGCAGGATGGTACAGAAAGACATTCACCATCCCGGCAGAGGACTACGGCAAGCATCTCTGGCTGGAATTCGACGGCATATTCCGCGATGCTCAGCTATGGGTGAACGGATTCTATCTCGGACACGAGAAAAGCGGCTATGCATCACAGACTTACGATATCTCTGAATATCTGAATTACGGAGGAGAGAACCTTCTTTGCGTACGCGTGGACGCCACTCTTGAAGAAGGATGGTTCTACGAAGGAGCCGGAATTTACAGGCACGTATGGCTCTGCAAAGCTTCCAAGGTCAATGTCGCTCCTTGGGGTACTTTCGCATACTCGGAGTTCGCAGCCCCACTCAGCCTTCGCGGCAACACCGGACCGGACTTCTCGCAAGCAGCACTGCACATTGAAACAACTGTCCGGAATAGCGGCAATGCCCCTGCCACCTACACCCTGCGTCACAAACTCGCAGATGCAACAGGTTCAATCGTAGGCGGATGCGACGTGGAAGGCGGACTCATCCTTGCGAAGGACAATCACCGCACTCTCGGAGCAATCCCGGTCGAGAATCCACATCTTTGGAGCAACGAAGACCCGTATCTCTATACAATTATAACTGAAGTATATACAGACGGAGAACTGACAGATTCATATACTACCACCACTGGTATCAGGCATATCGAGTTCGATGCCGACCGAGGTTTCCTTCTGAACGGCAAGGAAGTGAAACTGAAGGGTGTCAATATGCATCAGGACCACGCAGGAGTGGGCTCAGGCATTCCTGATGCCCTTCAGGAATGGAGACTTCTACAGCTGAAGAAGTTCGGATGCAATGCATACCGTTCAAGCCACAACCCTATGACTCCAGCTCTTCTTGACATCTGCGACCGCCTCGGCATCCTCGTAATCGAAGAGAACCGCCTCACAGGTATCAATAAAGAACACATCGAGCTTCTGGGACGTATGATACAGCGTGACAGAAACCATCCGTCGATCATCCTATGGAGCGTCGGAAATGAAGAGTGGGGCCTGGAGTGGAACGATTTCGGCACACGCATCGCAGAATCAATGCGCGAATACTGCCATCGCTTCGATCCTACCCGTCTGATGACCGTAGCATCCAGCAGCGGACCTCACATCCTTATCCCGGCTGACGTGGCAGGGTACAATTACATCCTGCAGAACCCTGTGGAAGAGCATCGTGCAAACTATCCTGAACGTCGCGCCCTTGGATCGGAGGAGACCACCGGATGTGGAACCAGAGGTGTATATTTCGACATCACAGATGGTCGCGAGCCGTCTGCAGTAGACAGCGGAAACGGCCGTATGGTGGCCCTGAACCGCAGCAAGCACGGTCCGGACAGCGTATACAACTGCATTGAAAGAGGATGGAAGTTCTACGCCGAGCGTCCTTATCTCGCAGGAATATTCTATTGGACAGGATTTGACTACCGCGGCGAACCTAACCCGATGGTCTTCCCTGCTACAAACTCAGAATTCGGAATCCTCGATTATTGCGGCTTCCCTAAGGACGAGGCTTACTACCTGAAGTCCTGGTGGACAGAAGAGCCTGTAATGCACATCCTGCCTCATTGGAACCTCGACGGTCACGAAGGAGAGAAAGTGTCAATCTGGGTTTACAGCAATTGCGATGAGGTGCAGCTGACAGTAAACGGACGCCGTCTCGAACGCAAGAAAATGCCTGTGAACGGCCATCTCGAATGGACGGCGACATACAAGCCAGGCTATGTCAAGGCTGTCGGCTACAAGAACGGCCGCAAGGTGATGGAAGAGCGCATCGAGACCACCGGCAAGGCCGTAAGATCCGAGACGACATACGAAACCATAGGCGACATCTCGATCGCCACCATCAGAATGGTCGACGAAAAGGGACGCTTCGTGCCTACCGCCAATGAAAAGATCAATTTCAATACGGACGGCAGCTGGAGTATCCTGGGCTGGGGCAATGGCGACCCTGCCTTCCAGCACATCGAAAGACCGGTCATTTACGGTCCTTCAGCATCGGGAGACAGCGGAACCCCTGCACCGGACCGTGAGGCTCGTACAATCGAAATAACCACCTTTAACGGACTTGCGCAGGTAATCCTGCAAAAGAAATAACAGAAAAGGCAACTTTCAGGATTACCTGTCAGTTGCCTTTTCTTCCATAATATCAAAGTTTAAAACTTTCTTGTAAGATTTTCTCCGGCCATCATTCCGCCACGGGAAGCCGCTTTACGCATTGCCTTGGCCGACCTGGAAGTTGGATTCATTGCGGCTATGCTGCGGAAGGTAGGAAGGTCGGATGTTTCTGTAAAGCACATATATTGTCCGTCCACTTCTGCCGCATAGAACATTGACATAAACTTAGGATAGTTCGGAGTGTTGACTCCGTACCTTACGATGGCACGCTGTCCGTCTTCGAGGATTCCGGCAATGGCGATGCCATAATTGCCGTCTGTGACAGTGTAGAACTGATCATCCACGTCTCCGCCGAGGAAATATAGATTTACTGTAGCATCATATTCCTCCAGATAGCAGTTCTCCTGCACGAGCTGAGCATAGAAGGTAAGGTCATTACGCTCCTTGCTGTACTCCACATCCACAGGAAGATCTTCGAATCCTTCATAACCGAACATCCAGAACGACTTGTTGGTGACGTGCCTGCTGAGGGTCACATTCATTTCCACGCCATTCTGTCCTACAATGGTCCAGTCGCCGATCCACGCCTTGTATTCTGCGGTAGGAACCTGTTCCTTTACCTCGAACACTTCAGAGGTAGCATAAAGTCCGCTTACCTTTCCATCAGGAGTAATACCCAGCGCTACTGCAATGTAATAGCCTGGATCCAGGTCGAATGCATCGGAAGCCGTACCAGAGTAAAGCAGATCGCCCACAGTGTAGTTCGTTCCGTAATAATCATTGTACTCGTCAATGTATGCAACCATATCCTCTGCAAAGAGCACAGCCATATCATAGAGGTCGTTCACATCCCAGAGGCTGGCATAAACGACAGTGATAGCATAAGTGTTGCGGTCAGTACTGTTTACAGTGACAACGTTATCGAAATGCTCGTCATAAAGGACACCTTCACCGACATAGTTCACTGTCCAGGCCTTATTGATCTTCATACCGTTTACGACTTCTCCACCGTCACCAGGATCATCACCGCCTCCCCCGCCTTCGCCAGGCGTAAGGATGGTCTCGAACTCCACTGAAGCAGAGCTTCCATAGACCTTTCCGTCAGCAGAGAGTCCGAAAGCAATATACTTGTACGATGTACCCGGACGTAGCTCCTTGAGCACGGTCACGTAGTTCTTGGACTTGCGGAGTCCCTCGTCAGCATCACCGTTCATATAAGCCTCCACGGCACGACTGATGAGTTCATCCTCGTCAGCTTTCGTCTCCTCGGTCAGGAAGCCGTACCAGGTGTCGCTCTTCTCTCCATTATGAGTCACCTTGATCTTAGCGGATGTGTATGTTATATCCTCCACATCCACCGCAAGTTCAAGAGCCTCATTCAGCTGAGGTTCCGGCTCCTTGTGCGGTTCCTTGTCGCAGGAAAAGGCAGCCATAGCCGCCAGTGCGGCCAGGGCTGTCTTGACTATTATATTACGTAATTTCATATATTGCTATTCGTACAATTTATAAAGGCATACTGCGCCAAAGCTACCGTCTGTACAATAGAATGCAGGACTAGATGTAGACTTATTATTATATTGCATATGGTTACGTGTATTTGCACCCTGAGCAATAATTGTAGCTGCGCCATCGCTAGCTATAGCAACAGTAAACTTTCCATTGTCATCAAGTGTAGTGCTGACCTTCATATAATTACTAGATGTGCTGGCAGCATAGATATATTTATCTGCATCTGTGCCAAGAGTACCCTTGAATGAATACAGACCGTTGGCATCAATTTCAAGTGCATACTGCTGGATATTATCAGCAACATCTTTAAGAGATGCACCATTTTTTGTAATAGGCTTAGATTTTCGGTTGTTATTATTTGTTTCGGTACTTATCGCATAATCCAAGCCTGTTGCCGCAATGATTATCTTATCACCAGCCTGAAGATCATTTACATCAGTAACAAGCCACCAACCCTTCTTCAAGTCTGGGTTGACATCCTGACTAACAGTGATTGTAACCTTTGTAGCAAGTGGCGAGCCTGCGGTAAATGTCAACACCGCCTCGCGCATACCACTGGTTTCGTTATTACCAAAGCTTAGAAGTGCCGTTGCTGTACCATCGCCGTTATCAGTAAAGCTGTAGTTTGTTATGATGTTTTCATCAATCACGACTTCCGAGTCACTGATAGCGGTAGGAGCATCAATATGGCCACTCTTCACAACTTTGACAGTTACTGTTACATCACCACCCTCATAAGATACAGAGCCGCTTGAAGTAGCTGCAAGGCTATAATGACCCTTATAAACCGATGGATAAGTGCTGTTTCCGCCAAGTCCAACAGTTGTTCCAGCTACGACAGAAGTAACTGTGATAACATCGCCGACCTTAACATCTACATTACCCTTTACATATGCGCCAGCCTCGGTCTTAAGATACTGCACCTGAGCAGTATTGCCATTCTCGTCGGCCAATTTCCATTTACCTGATGTTGAACTTGGAATCTCAGTGATGATACCGGTAAGTTTGTAGACAGCATCCACATCCTTACCCTTCTTTGCAAACTCTTCAATTGAGATTTCCTGAGGTGCACCCTTCTGGACAACATTGAATGTCCAAGTGAGACTTTCATGACCTTCGAGTGATGCTGTGATTGTCACGACAGCCTCACGTTTTGCACCTGCGTTAGCCTCTGCTATATATGAGAGCTTACCATCCGCATATATTGGAGAGAACCAGCTTTCGCTTGAAGCCACAGAGATCTCCCAGTTACCTACATAATTGAATACCACCTCGGTAATAGCAGTTGCTTCTGCGGCACCTTCCTCAGCGATTACCACTGACTCATCTGCATCAGGTACTGTCACATTCGCATCCACAACAGGAATAGCACCTACAGTACCTTCAAGTCTGTATATACAAACATCTTTATAAACAGAACTTTCATTCTGGTTGCTGGTAAAATAACCGTTTGAATTATATCTCAAAAGATTACCTGCATATGCACCTTCTGTATTGGTTATAGTAGCCGCGGTTGTCGTACCATCAATTGTGATTTTAAACGATGTATTAACGTCACAATATACCTGATTAATAAGGTAAGTAGAACCTGTAGTATTGGAAACAAGGAACTTACCACGAGCTTCATCGTAGAAAGAGAATGTTCCGTCTACAGTACCTGTAACCAAAGTCAACTGCTGAAGATCTTCACCACCGATCAGATAGTTGTCGATTTTAGTGATATCTGCAAGACCACGCTTAGCAGAAGTCGAAGTCTCAGAAGCATTGCTATATAGCTTTGTACTCAGTGCCTTGTCATAATCCTTCGCTACGATGGCCACAACATCACCCTCCTTGAGTGTCGATGCATCACGAACAAGCACCCACTTATCGATTGGCTCTACTTCTGCCATATTCACACCGAAACGAGTTACCATTCCGGCCTCGAATGTGAGAACCTTATCTGATGGGATTGTGCTCTCCTTGATATAGATCTTCTTATTGGTGAGGACTGTGATAGTGTATGCGTCTCCTGCCTCAAGAGCAGCAGGAAGGACAGTGAAGTATACCTCGTCTGAAGATGTTGTGTTTACTGTCACATTGTCGACACCCTCTGCTACTGTAAATCCGTGAGGATCAGCGAGGTCTGCTGTGACTGTTCCTGCGAGAGACTTGCCTTCTGCTGTGAAGATCACCTGCTCCACCTGGTCACCGGCCTCGAGTCCGAGTCCCTTAAGAGACATCTTTACGACAGCTGCAAGACGGGTGAATCTTACCATCTGAGCCTCAGCCGGCTGTGCGTTCACACTGACAACTTCTGAAACCATAAGGTCGGCAGCAGGGTCATATGATGCTTCTGCCATTGTCTGGACTGCAGGTAGGCTGAGAGTTGCATTAGCAAGACCTGTAGCCGAAACGTATCCACCTGCAGGATAGATTGTTACGTAATCGTAAGACTCCTTGCCAGGATTGGCCGCAAATTCCGCTGTGATATTTGCCTTGCCGTCCACCTTTGCATAAGTTACAGAAGTAGCAGCCGCAAGTGCGTCAGTCTGCTCGAGCACTGCGAATGTCTCGTTCTCGCCCCAAGCAAACACAGGCTCTTCACCAGATGTGTCCACCGATGTCTTTGTATCTGCAGAACCAGCTACGAAAGTAACCTGTACTGTACTGTCATTTACAGGAATCTCATTCTGGATTTCCTTCTGACAAGCTGTGAATCCCATTGCAGCTGCTGCAACGAGAGCCAAATTCTTAAATATCTTTTTCATTGTACGATCGAATTTAAGATTTAAAAATCATCACCGAAGTCAAGGAATCCAGAGCCCTGGCCAGGTTCACCGGCATCTCCATACGAGCCGTTTAAAATACACTGCTCGACCTGCATTTCAGTCACTTCCACGCAGGGAGCCTCATAGAGTGCATTAAATTTTTTCATAATCTCAGAGTTTTAGTTAATATTTGTTGTTATTCTTTCACGCATCTTACCGGAGCGGCATAGCATTTCGCTCCATATGAATACCAGGCAGCCGCATCAGCAGGGTCCAATATCGGATATATTCCGTAATAGACATCATTGTATGCTTCAAAAAGCATTGCGGCCTTGCCGAAACCGTTGGATCCGCCTCCGAACTGCTCTGCAGTCCAATACAGAATCTTCTCGCTTGTTTCTCCGATCAGACCGGAAACGTCAAGATTTCCTGTGCTTGGGAAATAATCGCCGTTACCGCCTTTCCAGGTCCATCCGTAAGAGTTCTTCTCCCAGGATCTTCCCACATATGTACAAGCATATCCTTCAGGAATATCGTCAAAAGCGCCACGAGGAGGAACGGCATAACCAGGAGGGCAAGGATCGAATATTGTCTTGTAGGATGTTCCCTTTTCCGCATATCCCCAAAGATCGGACTGAGACTGCTGCAGCGAGCCGTTACGGCCTTCAAGATCCTGCTGAAGATACCAGTCGAACAGATATTCACCTATCGGAATGTCAGTACGACAGCCGAGGACGGTGGTAGGATTCTGAACGGAATATTCAATATTGCCTGGTGCGCTGAGAGCTACTGGAGCAACACCGATATAGGTCCAGGAAAGGATTCCTTCACCGGTCTGAGTATTGTTTATATTGACCTTTTCGCGTGCTGCGATAATCTGTTCCTGGATCTGATAGTATTCCTCCTCGGTTTCGAGAAGATATCCTTCATCATCATATCGATGGCGCGGAACCTCGATATATGTCGCAGATGAAGGAAGGAACGGATCCTTACGTCCCCATTGATAGAGCATTCCCCTGTTGGCGATGTCATCAGGATCATTGTTAAGGGCACCGATGTTTCTGTCCATCCAGACCAGACCGTTACCTTCCGAGGTCTTCACCGGAGTGTCCATCACCCAAATATGCCAGCTCCAGAGAATATCGCCTTCTACATTGCGTACGCATATCGAAGCATTGCCCTGGATTTCGCCAGTAGAGAAATACACAGCCTGTTCCTCTGGTGAATATACAGGCCATCCTTCGATTATCTTTGTACTGCGTGTCTTGTCGGCATCGTATGTCGCTTCCCAAGCGAGGTCTGCATATGCGGCATCAGTAATTTCCACACCATTGTAACTTGCATAGAAAGTATTACCATCTCCGGCACCATTTCCTTTTACTGCTGCATTGAACTTATATGAGCCGTTTGTTGCCGCTATGTAGCAATTGGCTGTGCCTCCATCCGAAAGGTCTGTAACCGCAGCTCCGGTCTGCAGGAGCTTGAAACGTGCCTTGGCAAGATCCGGCTTGTTTCCTGCCACTACTTCGATTACGGCAAGGCGGCTTTCAGCTTCCGTATTTTCATCGACATAGAATACCAGAGCATTATCTTCTGTGCTGATATCCAGCCAGTCCTGATCACAGAAGACTTCCCAGTCTTCACGATTGGTCGCCACGAAAACGGTTTTCTCACCACCCTTTTCAGAGAGGACTGCTGACTGTGACGAGAGCTTTACAGAAGCAAAATCAGGCTCAGGCCATTGAACTTCCACCGGCTTTGTACAGGCCGCCAGAAGGAGGATTGATAATATGTATATTGTCTTTTTCATTTTATTTCCAGTCTGTAGGGATTGCACTGTAGTCATCGAGGTTTTCACAGCCGGCAAAGCATTTTGAGTGAGCGGATGTCGATGATGGAACTATCGGGAAGTCATCGCCCTTTACGCGCTCATATATGTGAATCTTCTGGTCACCGATCAGTGTATATGGCGATTCTCCGCTGAGGGATGTGCAGCCGTCGAAGCAGTTATCGATGTAATTGATACGTCTTACTGTATCGAAAAGACCTGCAGGAAGGCTCTTGAGCGACTTGCAGTTAATGAAGCACTCTGCGAATGTGATGCTTGAGGTCTTTGTACCAATGGCGCTGAAAAGATCCTCCGGCACACTCTCCAAAGAGGTACAGTCGGCAAAGGTAGCTTCGAATGATGTGATGGCAGGAAGACCGGCAAACAGGCCTGAAGGCAGGGTCTTCAATGACGAACATTCCGCAAACATATCCTTTACGGAAGACACTTTCTCCGCCGCCGGCATAAGGTCAGCAGGAATGCTTTCCAATGAAGTGCAGCCGCAGAATGTGCCCTGGAAGCCTGTTGCAAGTGTATTTTTTGCAAAGAGTCCTGCCGGCAGAGACTTAAGAGATGTACAGCTGACGAATGTTGCAGTAAACTTGATCTTGCATCCTGCCAGAGCGTCGAAGAGTCCCTCTGGAAGTTCTTCCAAAGCTGTACAGTTCTCGAAAGCATATGCCAGAGAAGTCACGGAAGTGGTTTCCGGGAATATCGGTCCTTCGATCGTTTTGAGAGAAGCACAATTGCTGAAAAGCTCCTCGAATCCGCTCGATACGGATTTGTTGTTTTCAAAAAGGCCGGCAGGGATAGTCTCGACTCCTGAACCGTTGAACATATTCTTGAATCCTGGAGAAGTCACCTTGGTGAATGTCCTGAAGAGTCCGGATGGAACGGTCTTGAGGTTCTTGCAGTTTGCCAGCATATAGGTGAAGTCTGCAGAAGAATAATCCCTTGCATCAGCGAAAAGATCCTCAGGAATGCTCTCCAGAGCTGAATTCTCAAAGGTATATACAAACTCATACGCATTTGTCAGGCCGCCGAAGAGTCCTGAAGGAATCTGCCTGAGCGAGCTGCAGTCAGCGAAACAGTATCTGAACGACTTTGCCGATGTCAGGCCGTCAAAGACACCTGGTTCTATCTCCGATAGGGATTCGCAGCCCTGGAAGACGGCTCCGATTGTCTTTACTCCGGACAGGCCCTCGAATATACCCTTCTGGAGGCGTTTCACTCCTGTCTTATAGAATATGTACTCAAGATTGGTAACGGCAGAGTTGCCCTTGAAGATGCCGGAAGGAATCTCTGTTACGGACTCGCATCCTGCAAACATATACTTTATATCCGTCGCGGCTGTCGCATTCTTCATCAGTGAGACAGGGATCGACTTGAGGTTTACGCAGGCCGAGAATGCTCCGGTAAATACGGTTGCCGCAGACTGGGCTGCAAAGATATTTTCCGGAATCGAGGATATTGCAGTGGCACCGAATACGTAATCCATCTGCTTGACAGCAGGGCAATTATGGAAGAGTCCGCCAGGAATCTCCGTCAGTTTTCCGGCTGAAGCAAGGTCTTTCACCTCTTCGAAATTAGGAAGTGTGCTGGTGGTGATTATATATCCCGAACCTGTGCCGTAGAACGTATACGAAAAGTCTTCCGCAGCTGGACAGTTTGCAAAAAGGTCCTCCGGAATCGCAGAGATCGAAGCCGAATGGCTGAAGCAGTCCTCGAAATTCTTCGCTACTGATGCATATCTGAACAGGCCTGAAGGGATTTCTTCGAGCGATTCACAGCAAGAGAATGCGCCAAGGAAAGATTTTACAGATGAGAACGATCCGGCCACATCATTCGGTATGGACTTTAGGTTGCTGCATCCCAGGCACATATCTACCAATGTAGTATATCCCATCTTGCCCCACGATATGACATTCTGAAGTTCAGGACAGATGCTCTCGCCATCACTGAATTCGAGAGACTTAGCCTGACCAGTCATCTCTATCGTATAAAGGCCTGGATCCTTGTATACGTGTGTTGGTCTGCGGGATTCGAATGTCTCCTTCGGCGTACCGTCACCCCAATCGACGGTCACACTGCCACCGGTCGAAAGGCTCAATACCGGTGCACCTGTCAGTAGAAAGTCTGGCTCAGATGTCAGGACTTCATAGATAAGTTCTTCTGTATCAGGACCTATCTGACGTACATTAACTTTTGCAACAGCATTATTATCTTCATCTCCGACGGTAACGGTCAGGGAACCAAGACGCTCGTTTCCGCCTGGGTTCGGCTTGATGGTCACTATAAGTTCATTTCCCTCAGACGAGACATCGAACCAGCTGCTTCCGTCTGAAGCGAAAGTCCACTCAAGTTCAGGATTGGATGATACGGTCAGAGATTTAGTGTCTCCTTCGTCATCAGTAGCTACATTCTGAGTACTCAATTTCACGAAAGCAGTTCCATCCTGACTTACAGTAAGCCAGTCAGAATCATCACCGGCAATCACCTGTATATGGGCTACTCTCTGAAGATATGTCTCATTTGGATCCGCTGAGAGCAGAAGTTTTCCGTCCTTCTTCTGAATCAGCAGCCAGCTGCAGGTACAGTCGAAGTCCCATTCATCCTGGTTAGTATCCACCTCGATCTCATTGACAAGTCCCGTATAGGCCTTTACTCGCAAATCATTATCCGCCAGACTTATTTCCGGAACTCCCCTATGGTTCTGGGTCACAGTAAGAGTTACTGACACTGCTTTCTCACCCTCTCCCGCCGAAATCACTATGGTTGCCGAGCCTGACTTGTCTGACTCATTGCGACCGGCTTCCAGATAAAGGAAATACTCATCTGCACTTACATCAAGCCAATCTCCCCCATCCACTTCATATGTCCATTCATCCTGATTGGTAAGCACATCCACCATCAGCGCCCCACCTTTTGTCTTGAAATGAACTTTACCGGTAAGGCCATCCTTATCCATTTCAAGCAATCTGCTGTCCGAATACACCTCCAACGTCACCCGACCTTCGGAAACAGGAGGTTCCACCGGCTGCGGAGTCTTTCCACAAGCACACACAGCAATAATTGCCGCTACCAAATATATGTATCTTTTCATCTGATGTCAGTTTAGAGAGAATACTTTCTGAAGGAAATAGGTCCCATAGGGAACATAGTAGGACGGGATCTTGAACCGAGCGCCACCTTATTGCCGCTGTCATTGTATGTCCAAAGTCCGAAACCGACATAATTGAATCCGCTCACCTTTGGAAGGTCGAGGTCTATGACAGCAAAATCCTCTGATGGCACACCTTCCACCTCCAGTGATGCGTATGAGAACTTCTTATCTCCTACCAGAGTGAGATACAGAAATACATCGTACGAATATACTGTCCATCCGAAAGGTATGACAATATTGCCTGTTTCTTTGTCATAACGTATCTCAAGCGAAGTGCCAGGATAAAGGAAATCCTTCATTATGAAGGTCTTACCATATTCACCTTGTTCCAGATCGAATATGAGGTAATAATCGGTCTGATTCGGATTATAGTCCAGGCTGTTGAGGGATCCGTTAGGCGAGTAATACCATTTTGCCGCTGTTATCTCCCACTGACCGAGAAGGTTAAGATAAGGGTTTTCAGCTCTGGTTCCCTGGGTGATGACGATTTCATAAACCTCTTCAAGATTTCCTCCCGCATACAGAGTGAGAATCTCTGAACGAGACTCATCCGACTCATTCGGCTGACACTCGATTATCATCTGATCCATATCCACATAATGAAAGACGGTAAGCCACTGTGCATCATACTCGAGTGTCCAGTCATAATTGGACTTGACCGTAAACGCTATCTCTCCTCCTTCAGAATCAAAAGCATAGTCCTTTGCCGTAGTGGAAAATACCAAAGGTTCAGCAGACTCCTGCATCACGCTTACCTCATAAGGCTCAAATTCTCCTTCAGGACTTGTCAGGACAATACATCCGATGCGAACTTCCGTTGAATAATTAGGCTGTGCCTTGACAGTCAAGGAACCGGAACCTGTTTCAAAAGAAAACCACTCGGAAGTCTCTTTATAAGATGCTGTCCAAGCGATATTTTCAGGGAAAGGAGAAACTTCAATTGTCTGCTCTGCACCTTTCATATCAAAAACGACACTGTTCCGGGAAAGTGTAAGCTGGCTTGTCAGATCAAACTCCACTTCCTTGCACGAAAACAAAAGAAAAGAGTACAACAATGCCATCAGATATAAAAATGTTTTTCGAATTAAGTACATAGGTAATAGATTAGAACGAAAGAAACAAATTTAGAAAATAATTATCAGAAATTCAATTACTTACACAGATCACCAGATGCCAATCCTCTTACATATGGTAATTATTTAAAAGGTATTGATTATAATATGAAATGAATATTACGGAAATATAAAACAATTCAAATGAAAGAAATGAAAAAACCAGAAAAGGATAAATCTTGACTTTTTATATTTTTTCACCATAATATCACTATCAGGGCAAATAAAATTTCCGGCAGCATTTCTGCTGCCGGAAACATAAGTTATGCCTCTAACGGGCTATGATCTTATTGCTAAGTTGTTCTATTCCATTACCTTGATGCGGATGTTGCGATACCATACATCATCGCCGTGATCCTGGATACCGATGTAGCCTTTGTGCTCGGAACCACCGCAATTATTCAAGAGTTCGAAGCCGATCGGCCAAGCCTCTGCACTGAACTTGCTGTTCTGGAGCATTTCTGTCCACTTCGGAGTCCAGAGGTGATACTCAAGTACGTTTACATCATTCTGTGCGTGAACCACTGTACCCTTGTAAACCATAATCCTTGCCTTGTTCCACTCGCCGAAAGGCTTCTGGTTCTGCGGCTTTGCAGGAATCATATCATAAAGTGAAGCTGACTGTCTGTTACCGTCCACTCCGAGCATTGCATCCGGGTGATTGGCATTGTCAAGAACCTGATACTCAGGAGACGAAAGATAGATAGGCTCATATCTGAGAGTACCATCCTCAGCCTTTGTTGCGACTTCCTTTGCAAGATAGAAGATACCTGAGTTTCCTCCCTTTGAAACCTTCCACTCGAGTTCAAGAATAAAATTCTGGAACTGATGAGCGAAGATCAGGTCACCACCTTCTGCAAGCTGGCCTTCACCCAGTCCTGTGCCGCAGAACTTGATGGCTCCGTCCTCGACAATCCATCTTGAAGGGATTCCCTCCTTTCCATAGCCTCTCCATCCCTGCATCTTCTCGTTTCCGTTGAAGAGTACGTGGAAGCCTTCTGCATCCACCGGGAAGGCTGAAAGATCCACTTCAGGATTGTTAACCACTACATAAGCAGGGCAATTGGGCGTGCCGGGTTCATTGACCTCCACCACTGTCTTTTCTCCTACATACACAGGATCACCGATAACGAGTTCCTGCTGATTGCCTCCACAAGCTGTCATAAGCATAAGTGCTGATGCGTAAATTATTGTTCTTTTCATAATGATTGGGGTTTATTCTGTTGGCATATCAGGAAGGCTGTAACCGTTCTGATATGTGTGTCTGATCAGTTCCTTGGCGAATTCACGGGCATTAACCGGCTTAGTGTAAGTCTTGTTGAATGTCGGATGACCGTCCTTGATGGTGAAGCCGTCGCTGATGACGCTTCTGATGGTAGCATTCTCCGGAATATTGGTGAATTCCATCTTCTCACCATCCCAGTCGAGTTCCATATTGAGGTCCTGAAGACGTACGGCAAGCACACCCATAACCACCATTTCATTGAACGGACCGGCCTCACTGAAATCCGATGCGGAAGGTACGCGCACTGAAGGGTCCTCCTTGCAGGCACGCACCCAGTCCTGGACGTGGCCCAGATCTACCCTTCTGAGAACCTTCGGAGCTTCAGGAACTCTTCCTGAAAGGAGATATGGCCTGTTACCATAGCAGCCGACTACCATAGTATCCTTGGTACCATAGAATATCACACCGCCACCGTCAATATTAAGGTCTACGCCGTCAGCAATTCCTTCCGGACGAAGAGGCTTGAGACCTCCGTCATACCAATGCACTTCCACCTGAGGCATTGCCACCTTAGGCATATTGTCACGCGCAGGGAATACGAATTTTATCTTCTGGGCGTTAGGGCAGGATTCATTGAGAAGAAGTGTGGATGTTCCCTGGACTTTAGTCGGATAGCCGAGATTAAGGCCCTTATGGACACAGTGAAGAATATGGCAGGCCATATCTCCGAGTGCTCCTGTTCCGAAATCCCACCATCCTCTGAAATTCCAAGGAGTATAGATTTCATTATAAGGCCTCATCGGAGCAGGACCAATGAAAGCTTCCCAGTTAAGTGTAGAAGGAACAGGCTGTTCCTGCGCAGGACGCTCAAGTCCCTGAGGCCAGATTGGACGGTCGGTAAAAGCCTCGACGCGCGTAACCTCACCGATCTCGCCGTTCCATATCCATTCGCAGGCAAGCCTCACACCCTCGCCGGAAGCTCCCTGATTACCCATCTGGGTTGCAACCTTGTGTTTTGCTGCAAGTTTGGTGAGGAGACGTGACTCATAGACCGTGTGTGTCAGCGGTTTCTCCACATAAACGTGCTTGCCAGCTACGATAGCCTCTGCTGCAATGATAGCATGAGTGTGGTCTGCCGTAGCGACTACCACCGCATCAGCCTCGTCAAGAAGCTCAGCATACATCACTTTGTAATCATTGTACCTTTTTGCATTAGGGTAACGCTCGAAGATATGTGCAGCATATTTCCAGTCCACATCACAGAGGCCTATGATCTCCTCAGTTTCGAGTTCCTTCAGGACAGATGCACCTCGTCCTCCGATACCCACTCCCAGTACTTTGAGTTTTCTGTCAAGCGGCTTCGGAGCGGCATCTTTCTTCTTCGATCTTCCCATCAGCACTGATGGACCGACTGCAAGCCCAAGGGCTGCAGTTGTTCCCACTTTAAGGAACGAACGCCTTGAAATCTCCTTTTCCATAATCAAGTTATTAGTTATAAGTGGTTAATTTTCGTAAAAATAAGAAAATATTTGTGTAGTTGAGTATGAGACACAAAAAAAAGCACCTGCAATAATTGCAAGTGCTTTTCGTGGTCCCTGCAGGGCATGATCCTGCGACCCCCTGATTATGAGTCAGGTGCTACTAACCAACTGAGCTAAGGGACCAAACTTATTAAAGAACTAATTTGCGTACGGTTCAGACGGTTCTGAACCGTACTGCAAATATAATACTTTTTTCGATATATTCGATTAGTTAAGCTTGATTTCTACTTCAACACCTGAAGAAAGCTCGAGCTTCATAAGAGCGTCTACAGTCTTTGGAGTTGAATCGTAAATATCAAGAAGGCGGCAGAAAGAGTTG
>JAEIGA010005802.1_pt1 | contig 18811 bp, 17 predicted proteins | sample 9270691 | NCBI WGS metagenome assembly JAEIGA01 (sample SAMN17057246, study PRJNA624740) | gut metagenome | biome: biome; isolation source: fecal sample | host: Bos grunniens | place: China: Xizang | collected 2019 | reverse complement strand
TCTGAAGATGGCTTAACACCTAAGCAGCGCAAAAAGGCCGAAAAAGAGGCTAAAAAAGCTGCTAGAAAGGCCGCAAAGGAAGAAAAGAAGAAACAGAGACAAGAAGAAAAACTTCGCAAGGCGCAGGAAAAAGCAGCCCAAAAGGAAGCAGAATCCACTGAGGATGAAGTGACCAATGAAGAAACCACCGATACAGAAGTTTCTGTAGAAGAGGTTCCCGGTGAGGAAACAACCGAAGAAGAAACTGCTCCTATTAGCGAAGATGAAACTGTAGAGGAAACTTCTGGGGAAGAGCCTACCGCCGAAGAAATCTCTTCAGAAAACGAAGAGGAGGTGAGCGAAGATGAGTGAAGAAAATAAACTGTTTGAAGAAGAATTAAAACAGGATGAAGTCGAGGAACCGGTTGCGAAAGAAGTTGATGAAACAACACCCGAAACGGAAGATACTTCCGAAGAGGTATCTACAGACGACGAAGCCGAAGCACCGACCGAAGAACTATCTTCGCCACCTGAAATTGAATCTGTGCCTTATCACGAAAGATACTATCTTAAATATCGTGAAGGCAAGAGGAATACTGCTTTAGACTTGGATGGAACTAAATCGTTCTTGCAGGAAATCGGCTTCGACGGTGGCGAGCTCAGACAAGCTCGTGAAGGCAAGAATTGCGCAGAGAACCTACGTAATACAGATAAGAACAAGAATAATCAAATGTTTTGTTCTTACTGTGGCACCGAACTTTCTGGAGTTGAATTCTTCCGTCTGCCTGATGGTCGTATGCGTTGCAACACTTGTAGCAATACAGTTGTGAAATCAAAGGCAGAAGTTGAAGCGTTGTGCAAAAGAGTTATCGAAAATATGGATAGCTTCTTTGGTGCAAGAATCGATGTTCCGGTTTCTATTGAAGTTACTGATGAACGAAAGCTCAAGAAAAAGCTTGGTATTCCTTTGGATACCAGAGACTCACAAAGTATGCTGATTCTTGGTGTGGCTGTTAATAAAAAACAGAAGTACAGTATCATTTTAGAAAATGGTGCGCCTCGCATTTCTTTAATTGCCACATTTGCTCATGAGCTCACTCACATATGGCAGTATACACATTGGGATAATAATAAGAATTTGAAAAAATGCCCCAAGAGTAAACGTCTGTTGATTTACGAAGGTATGGCTAAATGGGTTGAGATTCAGTATCTTTACCTTGTAGGTGAGACAAACGTAGCGAGACGTGAGGAATATATCACAAGAAATCGACAAGACGAATATGGTATCGGTTTCTGTTTGTATGAAGATAGATATCCTTTAACTCGCGAGGCAATGTTCTGCGAAGAAACACCCTTTACTCCAAATGGTTATCCGTTTGATTAGTTCTCGCGGTAGGTTGACTTTGCTAACAAAACACAAAAATACAGCGTAGTCATTTTTAGACTACGCTGTATTTTCTTTTTTGCACTCGTCAATCGGCTGATTTCATTGGATGTTCAAGACATCCTTATGACAACCTGCCTTTTGCAAGTGCTTTTTTCTTTTTTTGCACATAATGCTAACTCTAAAATATAATTATCTGTCGAAAAATATCTATTTAGACAACCATTTGTGTAATTTGCACAAAATTTAGCGTAAAATTTCCTTACTATAAATGGAAATATACTAAAATTGCTATTGATTTTTTCAACTTACATTGCTAAAATAATATTAGGAAGATTTTAACATATTAATTGGGACATATTATAGTTGTTGCGATTCTTTTGCATGAGGTGAGGATATGGATTTAAAAAACAAACTGCAAAATTTTTCGGAGGGCTTGTGCTTTGATGCCTATGAGTTCTTAGGCTGTCACTCTGAAAACGGAAAAACGGTTTTCAGGGTTTGGGCACCTAACGCCGAAAGTGTTAGTGTCACCGGTGATTTTTGCGATTGGGATGATACTCGATATAATATGTTCCACATAGGCGGCGGTGTGTTTGAGGGCATTGTCGAAAAATTACCGGAATATTCTGTGTACAAGTACAGTATAAAATCTAAGGACGGTAAGGTCGTCTTAAAAAGCGACCCTTATGCCTATCATTTTGAAACGGCACCGCAGAATGCCTCTAAGGTATATGATATTGAGGGTTATAAATGGCGTGACAGTCAATGGCTTGAAACTAAAAAGAACAACAATATATATGAGAGTCCCGTTAACGTTTACGAGGTTCACGCAGGCTCCTGGAAACGTTATGCAGACGGCAATTGCTTCAACTACAAGGACTTTTCTAAAGAATTAGCCGAATATGTTTCTGAAATGGGCTATACTCATATTGAACTGTTACCTGTTATGGAGCATCCGTTTGACGGTTCTTGGGGCTATCAGGTCACCGGCTACTATGCGCCGACCTCCCGCTACGGCACGCCGAAGGATTTTATGGAGTTCGTTGATATTATGCACGAGCACAATATCGGTGTTATAATCGATTGGGTACCTGCTCATTTTCCCAAGGACGAGTTCGGTTTGTACCATTTTGACGGCGGTCCTTGTTATGAGTACCCCGACCCGAGAAAGGGCGAGCATAAGGAATGGGGTACTCAGGTATTTGACTACGGACGCGGTGAAGTGCTTAGCTTTTTGATTTCGAATGCAATGTTCTGGCACGAAAAATACCATATTGACGGTATTCGTGTTGATGCCGTAGCTTCTATGCTGTATCTTGACTATAACCGTAAGGACGGAGAATGGATTGCTAATCAATACGGTGGCAAGGAGAACCTGGAAGCTGTTGAGTTCTTGAGAAGATTAAATATGGCAGTCTTTGCAAAATATCCGAACACAATGATGATTGCAGAGGAGTCAACAGCCTGGCCGATGGTTACCCACCCTGTTGATAAGGGTGGCTTAGGCTTTAACTTCAAGTGGAATATGGGTTGGATGAACGACACCCTACGGTATATGTCGCTCGACCCCATTCACAGAAAATACCATCACGACAGCCTGACCTTCTCGTTCTTCTATGCATTTTCCGAAAACTTTGTTTTACCGATTTCACACGATGAGGTTGTTCACGGCAAATGCTCTCTGATAAATAAAATGCCGGGTGACTATAACGATAAATTCAAGGGTTTGCGTACCTTCTATGCTTATATGATGGCACATCCCGGTAAAAAACTTTTGTTTATGGGAACCGAATTTGCACAGTTTATTGAGTGGAATTACCAGCAAGAGCTCGACTGGATGCTTTTAGACTATGAAAAGCATAAAAAAATGTCTGACTTTGTAAAGGCACTCAATAAGTTCTACAAGGACAATGCCGCCATGTGGCAGATTGATTACTCTTGGGAGGGCTTCTCCTGGATTTCCAACGATGACCGCGACCAAAGTATCATAGCTTTTAAGCGTACCGACCGCGAGGGAAATGACGTAATTGCAATATGCAACTTCGTTCCCGTAACCCGTGAGCATTATATACTTGGACTTCCTGAATACGGTGAATATGAGCTGGCATTTAATACTGAAAGTGCCGACTTCGGCGGTGACGGTATTGAGGCAAAGCCACTAATTAAAACCACTTCAGAGCCGATGCACGGCTTTGACCAATCAGGTGAATTCACAATTCCCGCAATGTCAGTTATGTACTACAAGCTTAAACGTAAATTAAATCCGGTAAAAGCTTTGAAAAAAACAACTAAGAGGAGTGACAAGCTTTGAAAAAGAAAGAATGTGTCGCCATGTTGCTAGCAGGCGGTCAAGGAAGCAGATTGGGTGTACTCACGCAGATGATTGCCAAGCCTGCCGTACCATATGGCGGTAAGTACCGTATTATCGACTTTCCGTTATCTAACTGTACAAATTCGGGTATTGATACTGTAGGTGTTTTAACACAGTATCAGCCGCTCGAGCTGAACGATTATATCGGCTCGGGCAAGCCGTGGGACTTAGACCGTTCCGACGGCGGTGTGCATATCCTTCCGCCCTATCAAAACAACAAGGGCGGTGACTGGTATAAGGGTACAGCTAACGCTATTTATCAAAACATTCCGTTCATTCAGCGATATGACCCAGATTATGTGCTCATCCTTTCAGGCGACCATATTTATAAAATGGATTACAGTGAAATGATTGAGCAGCACAAGTCTTCGGGTGCCGACTGCACAATTGCCGTTCTTGAGGTTCCGATGGAGGAGGCATCCCGCTTCGGTATTATGAACGCCAATCCCGACGGTACTATTTACGAATTTGAGGAAAAACCGAAGGAGCCTAAGTCTAATCTGGCATCAATGGGTATCTATGTGTTCTCTTGGGACAAATTGAAGAAATATCTTGAAGAGGATGAGGCTGACCCGAATTCTTCCAATGACTTCGGTAAGAACATCATTCCTAATATGCTTAACGATAATCAAAAAATGGTTGTTTACCGTTTTGCAGATTATTGGAAGGATGTCGGTACTATTGATTCTCTTTGGGAGGCTAACCTTGACCTTCTTAACCCGAAGGTGGAGCTTGACCTTTCCGACCCGAAATGGAGAATTTACTCACGTACTCCGAATGCGCCTCCACAGTACATTGCTGATACTGCTAAGGTGCAGAATTCACTTATTACCGAGGGCTGTGATATTTCAGGCACCGTAGATTTTTCGATTTTGTTTGAAAGTGTCACTATTGAAGAAGGTGCTATTGTCAAGGATTCGCTTATTATGCCGGGCGCCACAATCAAGAAAAATGCCTCGGTACAGTACGCTATAATCGCCGAAAACTCGGTTATTGATGAGGGTGCCTCTGTCGGTGAACGCCCCGAGGATGTAGCAGACCTTTCAAAATGGGGTGTTTCGGTTGTCGGTGCAGGACTTCATATCGGTAAAAACGCTAAGGTAAGCGCCGGTATTATGATTAGAGAAAACGTTAAGGAAGGTGACCAGCAATGAGAAAGAACACCTGTATGGGAATAGTTTTCCCTAATGCTCACGATGAGCTTATGGGCGAAATGACTGAAAAGCGTTCAATGGGTTCACTCCCCTTCTGCGGACGTTACCGCGTTATTGACTTTGCTTTGTCAAATCTCGTTAATGCCGGAATTTCAAAGGTCGGCATTATTTCAAGGTCTAATTATCAATCCCTGATGGACCATATCGGTACCGGAAAAGCCTGGGATTTAGACAGAAAAAGCGGCGGCTTATATTTCCTTTCCCCTTATTCCAATAATGAAGCCAAGCTGTTCGTCGGTCACATCGATGCGCTTTTCGGTGCAATGGACTTTTTGAAAAAGTCGGTTGAGCAATATGTAGTTATGTGTGACGCCGACGTAATCACCAACATTGATTTAAGTAAAATGATTGACCGTCATATCGAAAGCGGTGCCGATATTACAATTGCCTACAATAAGGGTGCAATGCCGGCCAACCACCACGACGTAATGAACTTCAACCTCGACGGTGATAAGATTACAAGTATTGATTTTGCCGCATTTAATAAGGCTGATTGCAATGTCAGTCTTGATATCACCATCCTTTCACGCGAGCTTTTGATTGATATTGTTAACGAAGGTCACTCCCATAATTACACCAGTCTTACACGTGAAATTTTAAATCCGAATATTGACAAATACGATATTCGCGGATATGAGATTACACAATATGCGGTTATTATGGACAGTCCCGAAACCTACGTCAAAGCTACTCAGGATGTTGTTAACAATCCTGAGGTCCGCCGTCAGCTCTTCTGCAAAAAGCATCCGGTTTTCACAAAAACCCGTGATGATATGCCGACCGTTTACGGACTTGACAGTGAGGTTACCAACTGTATAATTGCCGACGGTTGCGTTATTGAAGGCACAGTTAAAAACAGTGTGCTTTTCCGCGGTGTTAAGGTTGGCAAGGGCACCGTAATCAAGGACAGTATCATTATGCAGGATGCAGTTATCGGTGATAATGTTGACCTGCAATGTGTCACATTAGATAAAAAGGTTAAGGTCAACACCGGTAAAACCTTGCGTGGAACCTCAACCTATCCAATTTACGTTCGCAAGAATGCTATAGTTTAGTGAGGAAGATTTATGAAAGTATTGTATGCAACAAGTGAAGCCTATCCTTATGCTATGTCGGGCGGTTTAGCCGACGTTGCAGGCGCATTACCTAAGGCTTTACGTAAAAGACTTATCGGTTGTCGTGTTGTTTTACCATTGTATGAGGGCATTAGCGAGGAGCTTCGTGCCGGTATGCAATTTATTACAAGCATTACCGTTCCGGTTGCTTGGCGTAGACAGTATTGCGGCATTTTCGAAGCCAAGCACGACGGCGTTATCTACTATTTGTTAGACAATCAGTACTACTTCAAACGCGGCGGTCTTTACGGCCATTATGACGATGCTGAGCGTTTCGCCTTTTTCTCACGTGCAGTGCTCGAAATGATACCCTACATCGGCTTCACTCCCGACATTATTCACTGTAATGACTGGCAGACGGCTTTAATTCCCGTTTTCCTTGATACGCTTTACAGAATGGTTGACCAGTATAAGAATATTAAAACTGTATTCACTATTCATAATATTCAGTATCAAGGTAAATACGGCAAAGAGCTTATCGATGATGTTTTAGGCTTACCGCATGAGGCTGCTCATTTGGTTGAATATGATAACTGCGTTAACCTTATGAAGGGTGCTATTGAGTGTGCCGACCGCGTTACCACTGTAAGTCCCACCTACGCTGAGGAAATCAAGGACCCGTGGTTTGCTCACGGACTTGAAGGTATAATCCGCGACCGTTCATTTAAGCTTTCGGGTATTGTAAACGGTATTGACGTTGATGTTTATGACCCTGCTACCGATAAGCACATATGGGAAAACTTCAGCCCGGAGGATACTAACGGCAAAGCGGTTAACAAACGTGAACTGCAAAAAATGTTCGGTCTGCCGCAACGTGACGATGTGCCGATCATCGGCATGGTCACTCGCCTTGTTACACACAAAGGTCTTGATTTGGTTAAGTTTGTATTTGACAGTATCATTTCTCAGGATGTTCAGGTTGTAATTTTAGGTAGCGGTGAATGGGAGTTTGAAACATATTTCCACTCTCAGACACAGGCTCATCCCGAGAAAGTGGCATTAAAGCTGGGCTTTATTCCCGATTTAGCACACAAAATTTATGCCGGTGCAGATATCTTTTTGATGCCTTCTAAGAGTGAACCTTGCGGCTTGGCACAGATGATTGCTCTGCGTTACGGCACTATTCCCATTGTTCGTGAAACCGGTGGATTAAAAGATACTGTTACCGACAGTGGTGATAACGAGGGTAATGGCTTTACTTTCCGTTCCTACAATGCACACGATATGGCTCACGCCGTTTACCGTGCAGTTGAAGGTTATAAGAACCGGGAAGGCTGGGAAGTTCTGAAAAAGAGGGCTATGGCTTGTGACAATAGCTGGGGCAAGTCAGCCGGCGTCTACATTAAGATGTACAAGGAAATTTTAGGTAAATAGTTATAACTTTTTCACCCGATTGCAAATTTTGCAATCGGGTGATTTTTTTATTGAAAGATTATACTTTTTGCGGTATAATGTGATAAAGTTCATTAAAGCGGTGGTACAAAAATGACTGTTTCATTCACCACATTGGGTTGTAAGGTTAATCAGTATGAATCGGAGGCTCTTGCCGAAATTTTTGAGGCAAAGGGTTTTAAAGTGTTGCCTTCAAGTGAAAAAACCGATATCATAGTTGTCAATTCCTGCACAGTTACTGCCGAAAGTAATCGGAAAGTAAGGCAAACAGTCCGCAAGCTCAGACGAAAAGCACCGGATGCTTTAATTGTTCTGACCGGTTGTATGGCACAAGCCTTTCCTGATGAATGTGAAAATATAAGTGAGGCAGATTTGATAATCGGCAACTCACATTACGATACTTTATGTGACCTTTGCATTAAAGCTTTGGGTAAAAAAATTGACCGGGTCTGCGTTACTGAGCACGAAAAACAATACACCGACATTGGTGTATCAAAACTCACCGAACATACACGAGGTTATATAAAAATTGAGGACGGTTGCAACCGTTTTTGCTCATACTGCATCATTCCGTATGCTCGAGGCAGGGTTCGTTCACGTTCGCTTGACTCCATAAAAAAAGAGGCTGAAAACTTAGCTAAAGCCGGTTATAAAGAAGTTGTTTTAGTCGGAATAAACCTTTCGGCATTCGGACTTGATACCGGTGATGAGTTATGTGATGCAGTAGCCGTTGTGTCAAGTGTCGAGGGTATTAAGCGAGTACGCTTAGGCTCGCTTGAATGCGACCAAATCAATGACAACGCCTTAGAAAAATTGGCACGAAACGAAAAATTTTGCCCTCAGTTTCATTTGTCACTTCAATCAGGCTGTGATAAAACCTTAAAAGAAATGAACCGCAAGTATGATACAGCATTTTACCGGGATTTAGTGTCAAGAATACGGTCAAAATTCAAAAATTCAGCTATTACCACCGATATAATGGTTGGATTTATGGGCGAAAGTGACGAGGATTTTAAGAAATCCTGCGAATTTATGAAGGAAATCGGTTTTGCACGCTCACACGTGTTTGTATATTCTGTGAGAGAAGGCACTGCCGCTGCAAAACGCACCGATAAAGTTAACCCTGAAATCCAACAGCAACGTTCAAGGATTATGCAAAAAATATGTGAGACTACCGAAAAAGAATTCCTACAGTCACAAGTCGGCACAGTTGCCAAGGTTCTGCTTGAAACCAATGTTGACGGAGTTTGGGAAGGCTATTCCGAAAATTACACAAGGATTAAAATACCCAATTCAAACGTTAATGAAGGCGACATTGTCACAGTCAAAATCACCTCTTTCGAAGATGACTATTGTATCGGAAATATAATTTAATACAAAAAAGCGATGTGATTTTTTTCACATCGCTTTTACTTTACTCTCAACGTTATTTCACCTGTAGAAAGGGTTTCGAAACCGTCAGACGTTTCGACAATCAGTGCACCGTCTTGATTTATGTCAACCACCTTACCCTCTTTAGCTTCACCGCTTTTGATAAAATAGACCTCTTTACCAATAACCATGGATTTCTGTTTATATTCCGGCAAAAAAGTACGTTCCGGCAAGCCATTTATCAGCTTTATAATATTCGAAACTATGCTTTTAAGCAGGTCATTTTTATCAACTGTTGTGTTTAAAGATGCAGCCGTATCCTCTATTTCTTTGGGGAAATCTTCTGTTGTTATGTTAACCCCTATTCCGACGATTATTGCAGTTTTTTCACCCGTCACCGCTTCAGTTAAAATCCCGCAAACCTTTTTATTATCAATATAAATATCGTTTACCCATTTGATTTTGGGGCTATGCTCCGTTAATTCCTCAATGGCACGCACAACTGCTACCGCAGCGGCAGAGGTCACTGTAACGCTATTAGCAAGGTCAGTCTCAGGCTTATACACAAAGGACATATACAGTCCTGTACTGTCAGGTGAATAAAATGTACGTCCCATTCTGCCCTTGCCTGCAGTTTGGCTATCGGCAACTATGACAATAGGCAGTTTTGCACCCGATTTAATCCGCCTCTTTGCCTCAAGATTCGTAGAGTCAATGCAGTTGAAATGAAGTAACTCTATATTCAAATTGTCGTCCACCCACTCATTGTAACTATAAATCACCAACTATCTGTTGGCTTTTTCAATGGTATCTGCGGCAGATTTCAGGTAATCAGCATCGAAGCGTTCAAATTCACCGACATTACAAAGCTCGGTCAATCTGGTATCAATCGGCATTTTGCCTAACGGCATAATCTGCATTTCACCGCAAAGCTCTTCAAAATGGCTATCGCCGAAAATGTTGAACTCCTTACCGCAATCCGGACACTTGACATAGCTCATATTCTCAACCATTCCAAGTACGGGAATATTCATCATATTTGCCATATTGCAGGCCTTTTTAACAATCATCGAAACCAAATCCTGCGGAGTTGTAACAATAACAGAACCGTCAATCGGCAGAGACTGATAAACGGTCAACGGAACATCACCGGTTCCGGGAGGCATATCGACAAACATATAGTCAACCTCACCCCAATTAACATCGGTCCAGAACTGCTTTACTGCACCTGCCAAAACAGGTCCTCGCCATACAACAGGAGCCTCAGCATTTTCGAGCAGCAGGTTGCAAGACATAATCTTAATTCCGTTAGCGGTTTCTACCGGTATAATACCGTTATCGTCCATCATAGCACGGCAATTGATACCGAACATTTTAGGAATAGAAGGTCCGGTAATATCGGCATCCAAAATTCCGACCTTATAACCCTTTCGATTCATTAAAACCGCCAACATAGCGGTAACCATAGATTTACCTACGCCGCCCTTTCCACTCACAACACCGATAACATGCTTAACCGAGCTGTAATCGTTAAGCTTTGCCAAAAGGCTTTCAGGCTCCCTTTGAGCACTTTTACAGGTACTGCAATCACCGGTGCAGCTTGTGTCATTACATTTTCTTTCTTCTGCCATTGTTATTACTCCTTTTTTACTATACCGCAAATAAAACCGGCTTAACACCGGTTTTATTATTTGTTGAATTTTCAGTTTAATTATTTTTCAGTATTATCCTTATCGGAATTACCTGCTCCAAGCTCAGTAAAGTCCTGAATAGAAATCTCAGTATGCTTAATTTCGTTGCCGTCGGCATCCTTACCGATTTCAATAAGGTCAGGCACCTTAAGAGTGTCAATATCATAATTAAAGGTATTGTCAACCGAAAGCACAGCCGAAACATTCTTTGTTACTTTTTCGGTAGCAACACTTGAAGTGCTTTCAGAGCTTGTCTTGTTCTTTGAACTGGTTTTCTTGCTTGAGGTGGTTTCGGATGAGGTGCTCTCAACCGGAACATCAACAGTAATATTATAAGTATATTCAAGCGTAAATGTCTGAGCCGTTAATCTACCTTTATTATCAACAATACCGCTAGAGGTTAGCTTTGTAAACGTAACCTCAGCACCTTCCTTACCCTCGGTGAAAAAGTCACCGAAAAGCTTTTCGGCATCCAAGCCGGTACAGTCATACTCCAAAACAAAGCCGTGACCGCCTGTTGAGGTATCTACAATAGTAGTATTAGTGACCTTAACACCCTCAATTTTATCAAGCTTGACACCGGACAAAATACCTTCAATATGTGCATCGGTATCTTTATTTTTAGAAAGAACATAGGTTTTGCCTGCAAGGGCGGCGTAGGTATCCTTACCGTCACTGTAGAACTGAGTTTCAGAGCTTATATCACCGCTTTTTACAAGCAAGCCGATAGCATACGTCTTACCTGCATCACTATTTATAAAGCTGAGATTTGTTGTTATACGCTCAGAAAAATCCTGCTCGTTAACGGTAGTAGTCTTTACAAGTGTAGACTGCATATCAACAGCAGTAATATTCTTCAAAATCTCTTCAGTGGTTTGGTAAGCGTTTTCAACAATTTCAACAGTATTACTGTCTACAGTAGGACCTGATACTGTATTTTCACGCTTATCTTCACCGCAAGCGGACAGAGAAAACACTAAAATTAAAACAACTGCTAATGCAATGATTTTTTTCATAATTTTACTCCCGAGTGTTTAAATTTCAATTTATATACTTGAGTATAACATAAAACTATCAAAAAAACAACAATTTACCTCAATTTTTTTAAAGTTTATAGTTGTAATTATCTGTAAAATCTGCGATAATATAGGAGAATATTTTTGTTAGAGGTTTTATTTATGACAGATTATGAAAAACTGGCTGATTTATTACTGCCCGATATTGATAAAGAACCTGCATTTTATGAAGAACTTTACCCTTCCCGTAATTTAGGCGAGGGTGTGAGAGTTACACGTGTAGCTCCGAGTCCGACCGGTTATCTGCATTTAGGCACCCTGTTCGTATCCTTAATCAACCGTTTAGTTGCCGACTCGACCGGCGGTGTTTTCTTTACCCGTATTGAGGATACCGATAAAAAGCGTGAAATTGAGGGCGGTATTGCCGATATAATTTCAGGACTGCAACACTTCGGCATTAACATTGATGAGGGCTTTATTTCCCCCGATACCGAAAGCGGTAGCTACGGCCCTTATAAACAGTCAATGCGTGCTGAAATTTATCAGTGCTATGCAAAATCATTAATTAAACAGGGTCTTGCTTACCCTTGCTTCTGCACAGAGGAGCAGTTGGCTGAAACACGCGAACAACAAGAATCCTTAAAGGTTCGTACCGGCTACCACGGTGAATGGGCAAGACACCGCAATATTACATTTGATGAGGCCAAGGCACTCATTGACGAGGGTAAGCCGTTTGTTGTACGCTTAAGGTCTCCCGGCAGCGAAGAAAACAAGGTTATATTTGATGACGGCATTAAGGGTAAAATCGAAATGCCTGAGAACGACGAAGATTTTGTTATTTTAAAGTCGGACGGTATTCCTACCTACCACTTTGCTCACGCAGTGGACGACCATTTAATGCATACAACCCACGTTATACGCGGTGACGAATGGATTTCTTCAACCCCGAAGCATTTACAGTTATTCAGACTTCTGAACTTTAAGGCTCCGAAATATGTTCATGTTTCACCTATTATGAAGCTGGATAACGGAAATAAACGAAAAATCAGCAAACGTAAGGACCCCGAGGCGGCAGTTCACTATTTTGCTGAGCAGGGATATCCTGCAATCAGCGTTATTGAGTATTTGATGACCATTGCCGCAAGCGATTTTGAGGATTTCCGCCGTGCTAATCCTGCCGCCGATTATAAAGAATTTAAGTTCAACATCAAGAAAATGAGCACCTCGGGTGCCTTGTTTGACACCGATAAGCTGAACGACGTTTCAAAAACCGTTATCAGTAAAATGAAGGTGCAAGAGGTTGTTGACCGTCTCTTAGAATGGGCATGCGAGTTTGACAAGGAGTTTTATGATATTCTTCAAAAGAAGCCTGATAAGACCCTTGCAATCTTTAATATTGACCGCGAAAATCCGAAGCCCCGAAAGGATATAATCAAGTGGAGTGATGCTAAACAGTATTCGGCATTTATGTTTGACGAGCTGTTTACACCCTGCTTTGATTTGCCGGCTAACATAACAAAGGAGTCAGCTGTAAAAATTCTAGAGGCTTATAAAAAAGCTTACAGTCCTGAGCACGACAATCAGCAGTGGTTTGAGACCATTAAATCCATCTGCCCTGCGGCTGATTTTGCCACTGATACTAAAGCCTATAAGACTGAGCCCGAAAAGTATGCAGGCAGTCCGGGTGATGCTTCAACCATTATCCGCGTAGCTATTACCGGTCGCACAAATACACCTGACCTTTGCAGTATTATGAAGGTTTTGGGACTTGACACAGTTTTAAACCGCATTGACAATGCGATTGCATATTATAAGAACTAACCGAGGAGTAATTAAAATGGAAAACAACAACATTCCGGAGGTAACGTTACCCTCCAACTTTATACACGATTTTATTGACGAGGATCTCGAAAACGGCGTCTATGAAAAGGTACAAACCCGTTTTCCGCCCGAGCCTAACGGCTATTTACACATTGGTCACGCAAAGGCTATTTGCATTGACTTTGGTACTGCCGAAAAGTACGGTGGCAAGTGCAATCTCCGTCTTGATGACACCAATCCCACCAAAGAGGATGTTGAGTATGTTGATGCCATTATGGAAGACATCAATTGGCTCGGCTTTCAGTGGGACAACGTATACTATGCCTCGGATTACTTCGATTTCATTTATGAATGTGCTTTAAAGCTTATTGATTTAGGACTTGCATATGTTGACGAGTCGGATGCCGATACCATTCGCGAAATGAGAGGTACACTCACCGAGGCCGGCAAAAACAGTCCCTACCGCGACAGACCCTTGGAAGAAACCAAGGATTTATTCAAACGTATGACTGACGGTGAATTCGAAAACGGCTCAATGGTGCTCCGTGCCAAGATTGATATGGCCTCGCCTAACCTTAATATGCGTGACCCGGTTATTTACCGCGTTTTAAAGGCACATCATCACCGCACCGGTGATAAATGGTGTGTTTACCCGATGTACGACTTTGCACACCCACTCTCGGATGCTAAAGAAGGCGTTACACATTCGCTCTGCTCACTTGAGTTTGAAAACCACAGACCTCTTTACAATTGGTTCTTAGAGGTTTTGAATATCCCTACCCCTCCCCGTCAGATTGAGTTTGCAAGAATGAACGTAAACTACACCTTAACCAGTAAACGCAAGTGCTTAAAGTTGGTTCAGGATAACATTGTAGAGGGCTGGAACGACCCGAGAATGGCAACTATCAGCGGTATGCGCCGCCGTGGTTACCCCGCTGAGGCTATCCGTAATTTCTGCGAAAAAATCGGTGTATCCAAAGCCTACAGCGTTATTGACTATGCTCTCTTAGAGTCCTGCGTAAGGGATTATCTTAACGTAAACGCCGAGCGTGCTATGACCGTTTTGCGTCCCTTAAAGGTGATTATTGATAACTATCCTGAAGGTCAAACTGAACAAATAGCAGTTGAAATTAACCCCAACAAGCCTGAATTAGGTACACGAAACATCGAATTTTCACGTGAATTATACATTGAACAGGATGACTTTGCACTTGTTCCTCCGCCGAAGTATTTCAGACTTTGTCCTGAAAAAGAGGTCCGTTTAAAGGGCGCATATTTCATAAAATATGCTTCTCACGAAATGGATGATGACGGCAACATTACAGTTGTTCATTGCACCTATGACCCCGAAACACGCGGCGGTGATTCGCCTGACGGACGTAAGGTTAAAGGTACCTTGCATTGGGTTTCTGCTGAACATTGCGTAAATGCCGAGGTAAGGCTTTATGACCGCCTTTTCAATGTTGAAAATCCGTCGGATGAAGAGGGTGTTTCTTCTTTCCAGGACAATCTTAACCCGAATTCATTGACGGTTTTGGAAAATTGTAAATGCGAAGCATTTATGAAGGATGCCGCTATTGGCTCAACCTTCCAGTTTATGCGTCAAGGCTACTTTACAATTGATACCACAAGCACACCTGAGCACATCGTAATCAACCGCACAGTTGCTTTAAAGGATTCCTTTAGTAAAAAATAATTAAAATCACAATACAATATGGGAGTGTGGACAATGAAAATTAAAGAAATGCTGAAATTTCTTTACACCGTAGCACCCAAAGAATTAGCCTGCGATTTTGACAATGTCGGCCTTTTAGTCGGTGACGAGGACACTGAAATCAAAGGTATACTGGTTTCTTTAGACTGCTTTGACGAGGTTATCGACCGTGCTGAGGATTTAGGTGCCAACCTCATTGTCACACATCATCCTATTATTTTTGAAGGCTTGAAATCAGTAACCGCGGACAGTCTTGTTTACAAGCTGATTTCTAAAAATATTTCTGTTATTTCAATGCACACCAATCTTGACCAAACCGACGGCGGTGTTAATGACGCACTTTGTGACGCTTTAGGTCTTTATGATGTCGAAACGGTTACTGCTAACGATGGATTTTTAATTCGAAAGGGATACCTTGACAGTCCTGAAGACCCGTATGACTTTGCGCGCCATATAAAAGAAGCTCTTGGCGGCAGTGTAAAGTTTACCGCAGGCAACCGAAATATTACTACCGTTGCCGTCTGCTCCGGCTCAGGCGGAGATTTCCTTTACGATGCCGTAAGCTGCGGTGCCGATGCTCTCGTGACGGCCGATGTAAAGCACCATACGTTCCTAACTGCAGCGAAGTACGGTATTTCGCTTTACGATGCCGGTCATTTTAACACTGAGGACCCAATAGTCTCGGTCCTTTGTCGAGATATTTTAGGTGCCTTCCCTGAAATTCCTGTTTCAGAATGTCATTTTTCAAAAATTGAAAACATTTGATTGTATAAACTACAAAAAAACTCCGCTGTACTAAAAGTACAGCGGAGTTTTTAATAAAGAAAATTACTTCACAAGCTCGATAATTGCCATTTCGGCAGCGTCGCCACGACGGGGACCGGTCTTAGTGATACGGCAGTAACCGCCGTTCTTATCAGCATATGCAGGTGCGATTTCATCAAAGAGCTTCTTAACAATCTCTTCCTTGGTGATGAAAGCTAAAGCCTGTCTCTTATTTGCAAGACTGTTTTCCTTAGCGAGTGTGATATATTTCTCGGTCATGGCACTGACTTCTTTTGCTCTGTAAACGGTAGTTTCAATCTTACCGTTCTCGAGCAAGAAGGTAACCATAGCTCTGAGCATTGCAGTTCTGTGGTCAGCGGTTCTGCCGAGTTTTCTGGTTCCTGGCATTTAACTCACTCCTTAATTAAGAATGGATTATTCGTCGTCACTTTTAAGAGCAAAGCCAAGCGACTGAAGCTTAGCAATAACCTCTTCAAGTGACTTTCTTCCGAGGTTTCTGACCTTCATCATATCTTCCTCGGTCTTTTCGGTGAGGTCCTCAACCGTGTTGATGTTAGCACGCTTCAAGCAGTTGAAGCTACGTACCGACAAATCAAGCTCCTCAATGGTCATCTCAAGAATCTTGTCCTTACCGTCACCGGTCTTTTCAACCATAATTTCGCTATTGGATGCATCCTGCGAAAGGTCGGTGAAAAGCTTGAGGTGCTCAGTGAGAATCTTGGCAGCCCAAGAAACGGCTTCCTTAGCGGTAAGCACGCCGTTGGTCCAAACCTCAATAGTGAGTCGGTCATAGTCGGTCTGCTGTCCGACACGGGTGTTATCAACACTGTAGTCGGCCTTAACAACAGGATTATAGATAGAGTCAACGGGGATTACGCCAATAGGTGTTGCATCGGTCTTATTATTTTCGGCCGGAACATAACCTCTGCCCTTATCAAGGGTAAGCTCTACATTAAGCTTAGCACCCTCGTCCAAAGTAGCAATATGCAACTCGGGATTAAGGATTTCTACCTCGCTGTCTGCCTTAATGGAAGCACCTGTGACCTCACAGGGACCCTCAGCCTCAATATAAACAGTTTTAACACTATCGGAATGAAGCTTAGCAGTTAAACCCTTAACATTAAGAACAATCTCGGTAACGTCCTCTTTAACGTGAGGTATCGTCGAGAATTCATGCTGAACACCGTCAATCTTGATTGAGGTAACAGCAACACCCTGCAAGGAAGAGAGCAAGGTTCTACGGAGGCTGTTGCCTATGGTAGTACCGTAGCCTCTCTCAAGAGGTTCAAGGGTAAATCTGCCGTATTTTCCATCCGGCGTCATGTCCAGTGTTTCAATTCTGGGCTTTTCAATTTCTATCATATAAAAGCTCCATTTCTCCGCACTTGATGTTTTTTTAGAAACCTCGGCGATGTGTGCGGAAATCCGCCGAGGTTAACGTTTTCATCAGAAACAGAAACAAGCTGTGCACTGTCCGGCTTCCCAAAAGAGAAGCCAAGACAAATAACACAAATTATTATTTAGAGTAGTACTCAACAATGAGCTGCTCTTCAATAGGAGCGTCGATAGCATCACGGTCAGGAAGGTTAACAACCTTAACAGATGCTGCATCGGCATTCTTATCAAGCCAAGAAGGAACAGGACGGGCACCGTTGGCCTCAAGAACTGCCTTAATCTTCTCGCTCTGACGAGCCTTCTCACAAACAGCGATAACGTCGCCTGCCTTCAAAAGGTAGGATGCGATATCAACGCGAGAGCCGTTTACTTCAAAGTGACCGTGGCCAACCAACTGTCTTGCCTCGGCACGAGAGGAAGCAAAGCCTGCTCTGTAAACAACGTTATCAAGACGAGACTCAAGAATTCTTAAGAGGTTTTCGCCGGTAACACCGACCTTACGCTTAGCCATTTCAAAATAGTGGCTGAACTGAACCTCGTTTACACCGTAGTAACGTCTTGCGGTCTGCTTTGCGCGAAGATGCAAGCCGTACTCGGAGGTCTTCTTACGTCCCTGACCATGCTGACCGGGAGCATATGCTCTACGGCCGATGGAACACTTTTCGGAGTAGCAGCGCTCACCCTTAAGGAACAACTTCTGTCCCTCACGACGGCAAAGTCTGCAAACTGCACCGGTATATCTAGCCATGTTTTACACCTCCAAAAAATTAGACACGTCTTCTCTTGGGAGGACGGCAGCCATTGTGCGGAATCGGGGTAACATCTTTAATCATGCTAACCTCAAGACCTGCGGACTGGAGAGCGCGGATAGCTGCCTCACGTCCGGCACCGGGACCCTTGACGTATACTTCAACTGACTTAAGACCGTGCTCCATTGCAGCTTTAGCAGCAGTCTCAGCTGCAGACTGTGCTGCGAACGGAGTAGACTTTCTGGAACCGCGGAAGCCAAGCTCACCAGCGGAAGCCCAGGAAAGTGCATTACCGTTAACATCGGTAATTGTTACGATAGTATTGTTGAAGGTTGACTGAATATGGGCGGCACCGCGTTCAATGTTCTTTTTCTCACGGCGTCTGCGAATTGTTGTTTTAGTAGCCATATTATTCTTCCTCCCCCTTACTTCTTCTTGTTAGCAATGGTCTTCTTCGGACCCTTGCGAGTACGTGCGTTAGTCTTAGAACGCTGACCTCTTACAGGTAAGCCTTTCTTATGACGTGAGCCACGGAAACTGCCGATTTCGACTAGTCTCTTAATATCGAAAGCGATTGCACGACGGCGGTCGCCTTCAACCTGAAGATTGTGGTCGATATACTCTCTTAACTTAGAGATATCGTCCTCTGTAAGATCCTTAACTCTGATATCGGGGTTAATACCGGTATCCTCAAGAATCTTCTTTGATGTTGTAAGACCGATACCGAAAATATAGGTGAGTCCGATTTCAACTCGCTTATTATTCGGAAGGTCAACACCGGCTATACGTGCCATAAATCATTGCACCTCT
>JAEIGA010005801.1_pt1 | contig 18814 bp, 12 predicted proteins | sample 9270691 | NCBI WGS metagenome assembly JAEIGA01 (sample SAMN17057246, study PRJNA624740) | gut metagenome | biome: biome; isolation source: fecal sample | host: Bos grunniens | place: China: Xizang | collected 2019 | reverse complement strand
GCATTTTTCGGCAAGGTGTGCTAATATACTCAAGCGCTGAGGCGTGCAAGCAAATATCCGGGTGTGGCGAAGTTTGGTATCGCGCTTGAATGGGGTTCAAGAGGCCTCGAGTTCGAATCTCGACACTCGGACCATTAAGACCGAAAGAGCATTTGCTCTTTCGGTCTTAATTTTTGCAAATAGAGATTCGAACATCCAATGCAACGCGGATGAGCGTTGCCGGCGATAGCTTGACCGAGCAGCACCACAATTTTGTCGCTGAGCCGACAAAATGCAAACGAATCACGACACTTGGACCAAGACTGAAGATCGAAAGATCTTCGGTCTTCTTTTTTGTTGCGGCATTCAAAAAAGAGATTCTATGTACAAAATCGGGAGGTTCTGAAAGGAATCTTCCCAAAATTATGTTTGATACTGGTCAAAATGAACATGTAATCCTATTTTTCCTTGGATGAAATTGTACAGGCTGTATTGACAGTTTTGCCCAAATCATGTACTATATGTGTATAAGATTTTTCTGTTTTTTGAACGATCTTACCTGTCGGCCCTAGGGCCGAAAATTTCTTTTTATAGGAGGACAAAATGAGAACTGCAAAAAGAACGCTTGTAACACTCGTCATGGCAGCACTTCTGCTGACCATGCTGGGTACATCGGCTTTTGCTGCAGAGCCGAACTGTGCATGGCTGAAGGTGACCCCTTCTGCCCATGGTACTACCCAGGTTGCTGTCATGGCCGATATTGCAGTGACGGATGCATATTTGGAGATCACGTTTGACAGCAGCGTATATGGCTACGTTTCTGCTGAAGTGGATTCCACTTATGTGGATGTCTATTCTATCAATGCCGATGAAGCTGGCAAGATCAAGATTGCGTTTGTCGCAGAAGGGGATTATGAATCCGCTGAGGCTGGTGTGACCCTGATCACCATAATCTTCAATGGTCAGGGTGAAGCAATGCCTGCTATGTCCGGACAGCTCCATGACAGCCAGGGCAATGTGCTGTCTGTTGGTGAAACTGTTTTGGTAAAGCTTGATCTCAGTGAACTGACCAAAGCTGTTCTGATCGCCCGGAATCTGCAGGCCAGCCCCTATACCGCTGAAAGCTATGAAGCTATGTGCGCTGTGCTGGCTGAGGCGGAAGCGGTTTTGACTACCGCGGAATCTCAGGATGAAGTGGATGCCGCTGCCCAGGCCCTGCTGGATGCCATCGAAAATCTTGCTTTGGAGAAAAACGGCGAGGTTCAGAATCTGCAGTATGATGCGTTGGAGAAGGCCATTTTAAAGGCAGAAGCACTGAATCGTTATGATTACACCAAGGACAGCTTTGCTGTTATGGAGGCTGCGCTGCAGGAAGCAAAGGCAGTTCTTGATGATACTGCAGCTACTCAGGCGCAGGTGGATGCTGCTGCGGTGAAGCTGAATGATGCCATTCGTGCCCTGGTTTTGGGCACCGGTGTGCCGGATACCGGCGCAGAGTCCATGACTATGCCGCTGCTGGCGTTGGTTATGTTCTCCGCAGTCGGCATTGTGGCAACAGTATGTCTGCTTAACAGTAAGAAAGGACGGTGCAGAAAATGAAAATGAGAAGAGTTCTTGCACTGGTTCTTTGCCTGTGTATGTTGATGTCCATGACCTACGTGGTCACGGCTGTGGAAGAAACACGCAGTGAATCCATGCCCTTTGAAAAGGTTGAAAATTCTGACATCAATCTGTCCAAGCTGACCCAGTCTGCCAACGATCTGAAGATCGAGCAGGAAATGGTGGATGAAAACGGTATGATTCCGGTTTTCATCATCATGGAAGGTAAGTCCGTTTTGGAAACCAATGCCCAGGCTGTACTGAATCAGACCACCATGGGCCAGATGAAGCAGCTGCAGGTGCAGCAGAATTTGGTGGTTTCCAGCATTGAAAAGCAAGTTCTTGACGGTGAGAAACTGGAAGTGTCCGACAGCTATACCTGGCTGTTCAACGGTGTTGCTGCTACCATTCCTTACAGCTCCATGAAGCAGATTGCTGCTATGCCCGGTGTTTCCAAGGTGGTAGTACAGCCTGTTTATGAGCTGTATCAACCCGCCCAGTCCCGCCCCGGTGCCTCTCTGTTTACCAATTCTGACGGTATCATGGTTGGTCGTGAAGATGCCTGGAATGTGGGCTTTACCGGCAAGGGCATGAAGATCGCCATTATTGATACGGGTCTGGATGTGGATCACCAGAACTTTGGCGCATTGCCGGAAGCGTCGCTGACCGAAACTTCCGCAACCAAGGATTATGTGGCATCTTATCTGGACTCCCTAACTGCCAATGGCCTGGATCGTTACAACGGATTGACCATTGACGATGTCTACTATAACACCAAGGTGGTTTTCGGCTACAACTATGCCGATAATAACCTGGATATTACCCATGACAATGATAACAACGGTGATCATGGTACCCACGTTGCCGGTATTGCTGCCGCAAACAAGGTGGAAGGCTCTGATGTTGTGGGCGTTGCTCCCGATGCGCAGCTGTTCATTATGAAAGTCTATGGTTATCAGCATGGTGGCTATGGTGCAGATATTATTGCTGCCCTGGAAGATGCGCTGATTTTTGGCGTGGATGTGGTTAATATGAGCCTTGGCACCAATGCAGGCTTTACTTCCAGCGCCAGCGAGTTTGTTAACTCCATTTATGCCCGAGTGGCAGAAACAAATACGGTGCTGTCCGTTTCTGCCGGTAACAGCTATACCGCCGGCTATGGCAATACCTGGGGCACGGATCAGAATCTGACCAGCAACCCCGATAATTCTGTGATTTCCGAACCGGCCATCTATCAGAATATCATGAGTGTGGCCAGCGTAGAGAATGTCAGCATCATGCGTAACTACATCCAGGTCAGCGACGGCTACCGGATGGGTTATGTGGATACCAATGATGCCTACGGCATCCCCAATATTATGACCCTGCCTGGCGCCTATGAGCTGGTAAATGTCGGGCTGGGCACTGTGGAAGAGTTTGCAGAGGTTGATGTGACAGGTAAGATCGCTCTGGTGCAGCGTGGTACCATCAGCTTCCTGGAAAAGTGTGAAAATGCCTGCAATGCCGGTGCGGTGGCTGTTATCGTTTACAACAACACCGAAGGCGAATTCGGCATGAACCTGACCGACTGCAAGTCTACCATTCCCGGAATTTCTATTACGCTGGCCGATGGTGAGTATCTGTTGTCTGCTATGGAAGCAGATCCCAAAGTCAGCTTGTCTTTCCCTGTGGATCTCATTCCCATGGCCAGCGAAAAGGGCTACACCATGAGTGATTTCTCCTCCTGGGGTGTCACGCCCGAGCTGACTTTGGAGCCCGATATCACCGCTCCCGGCGGCAATATCTACTCCACGATCAACAATGGCGAGTATGGCCTGATGAGCGGTACCTCCATGGCCGCCCCCAATGTTTCCGGTATCACCGCTCTGGTAATGCAGTATGCAAAGGCCAACTTCGAAATGGAAGATTACCGCACCTTCGTGCAGCATCTGCTGATGAGCACCTCCAGCCCGCTGCCCTTCGGTGATTCCGGACTGTTCCATTCTCCCCGTCATCAGGGCTCCGGCTTGGCCAATGCCTTTGATTCCGTTACCACCACTGCCTATCTGTCTGTCAGCGGCAGCGAGGGTCCCAAGATCACTCTGGGTGATGATCCCCACCGTGCCGGCACCTATGCCTTTACCTTCACTGTTACCAACTTCGGTGATGGCACGCTGTTCTACGAACTGAACACTGTGGTTCAGTCCGAGGATGTCGTGACTTATGAAGGCTATGAGGGCAAGTATTTTATGTCCGGCGCACCTTACGGCCTCAGTGCTGGTGTTCTGCAGACCTCCGATGGCATGATTCTGGTCCATGACCTGGATAACAGCCAGGCTACGGACAGTCGGGATGCTTACCAGCTGTACCAGGCTGTTTTGGCAGGCCAGGTGTCTGAGGAAGATACTTTCCGTTATGACACCGATGGTAATGATACTGTGGATGTAAGTGATGTGCAGTCCTATCTGGATGCTCTGGTAGGCAATACTTCCGAGACTCAGCTGGATAAGACTGCTCTGCAGGTCAATGCCGGCGAGTCTGTGGATGTGAATGTGCAGATCAGCCTGTCCGAAGAGGATAAGGCTTTCCTGGATACCTACTATATCAATGGCGGCTATGTGGAAGGCTTCACCTTCCTGGAGGCTGTCAACGGTGGCACTGATCTGAGCCTGCCTTACATGGGCTTCTACGGTTCCTGGGATGAGCCCAATATGATCGACGATGGCGAGTACTGGGATATGCTGGCAGCCGGCGAAGGTGAAGTGGTTGGCAACCAGTATGTGAATGTGTTGTGGACCAACTTCTACGGCGAGCCTTCTTACTATTATCCTGGCGCTAATGTCTATGTGGAAGAGCCTTTCAATAAGGATCACATCTCCGTTTCTCCCAACGGTGACGGCTTCTTCGATACCATTGATGATATCTATACCTCTTTGCTGCGTAATGCAGGCAGCATTACTTATCGCTATACCAATGTGGACACTGGTGAAGTTTACTACGAAGTGACCGCAGAACGAATTTCCAAGAGTGTTTATAATCAGGGCTATGGTCAGATCATTCCTAACGTCTACAGCTGGTTCGAGGGAGAACTTGAGATTTGGGATTGGAAGGATAATGAAGGCAATGACCTGCTGAATAATACCAATCTGTTGCTGGAGGTCGAAGTGACCGGTGCTTATGAAGGTGCCACCTCCGAGACTTGGTCTGTACCTGTGAAGGTGGACTTGGAAGCACCGGAGCTGCTGGGTATTGAAAAGCATGAGGATGTGATGACTGGTGAAACCACGCTGGAACTGACCTTCCGGGACAATACTGCTTTGTCCGTTGTGGCCCTGACCAGCAGCAATGGTAATACCATCTATGCTATGGACCCCGTGGAGGATGTGCAGCCTGATGAAAATGGCTATCAGAATCACACCATGACCTTCGATATTACCGGCGCTACCGGTAAGCTGATGATCGTACTGGGTGACTATGCCATGAATGAGACCACATATGGTCTGAATCTGGGCGGTGAGGGCAATCCTTATGATGATCTGGTTGCCTATCAGTACTATATCAACGACGATCTCAGCGGTTGGGCTTCCTTCGGTGAGGGCGTTGCCAATGATGAAGTGCAGATCAACAAGGATGAAATGAACTTTGTCTGCGCTGAGTATGTTGGTGGCTATGTGTTCGCACAGACAGAGACCGGTGATCTGTACGGCTTCAAGTATGAGGATATGCTGGTTAACTCCTTTGACATCGAGTCCAGCTACATCGCAACCCTTGACTTTGTCTATCAGGACTTTGCCTATAGCTATGCGGAAGGCAAACTCTACGGTATGCTGGTTTATGAGGAGGACGGTTATCCCACCACCGAGATCAATGTGATCAATATCCACGGTGCTTACTATGATGAAGATATGTGGGCTACCGTAGAACCCTACCAGGAAAATTGGGCACTGAATCGTGGCGGTCTGTACGGCCTGACTATGGCCGTGGATGACAAGGGCACCATGTATGTGCTTGGCCTGAACTATGACAGTGATGCCGGCACAGTTGGCGAAACCGGACACCTGTGGTCTGTGGGCATGGAGTATAATGAGTGGTCTGATAGCTATGGCTTGGGTTGGGGTTTGACCGATCTGGGCGATACCGGCATTACCATGGACTTCCTGCAGTCTATGACCTGGGATCACAACAGCGGTAAGCTGTATTGGGCTCGCTTCGACGGCGACTTCCTGAGCACGGTCAGTGAGCTGTATGTGATTGATCCCGCCACAATGGATGATGTGACCGATGAAGAAGGCAATGTGATCGGTCAGGTGATCCACACCGAGAAGGTGGGCGATCTCTCCGGTGAAACTTGCGCTATGTTTGCTCCGCTGACAGCTGAAACTGTTGCATCCAATGAGATCTATTTGAATGTTCCTGTCATGAATCCTGAAGAAGTGGCAACGCCCATCCTGCGGGATGATGTGATCACCATGAATGTGGGCAGTCTGAGAGGTCTAACCTATGACCTGGATCCCTGGTATACCAACTACAAGGATATCGTGTGGAGTTCCAGCAATCCTGAGGTAGTGGAAGTGAACCAGTATGGCGTTATTTATGCTGTGTCCACCGGTTCTGCTACTATTACCGTTACCAACACTGCGGATGAGACCAAGTTCGATACACTTCAGGTGGAAGTTACTGCACTGGATCTGAAGATCGAGGGCATTGTCTCTTCCATGGGTTATGGTGTGGGTAATGTAGGCGGCGTATGCACCTATAAGTATGAGATGGTAGATGGCGTGGCACAGTTTGCGCCCGGCAACCCCATTACAGCACCTGATGAACTGAACTTTGGCCTGTCCCTGGCCACTTCCGTCATGGCCCGTGGTTACATTTGGGCCTGCGAGTATGGCAACACTGGTATGGTCTATCAGATCGATCCCGACACAGGCATCGTGGTGGATGTGTTGCAGCCCATCGATGGTGATATGCTGTTCGGTATGACCTATTCGGAAAAGCAGGATACCTTTGCGGCTATTATGAACATGTACCTGTTTGTGGATCTGGAGTTTACGCATGAAGAAACGGAAGAGATTTTGGGCTCTTACGATGAAACAACTAAGTCCTTTAATTACCACCGTCTGAACCTGCTGGATTGCTTACTGGCTGCCAATGATGGCTTCGTTACCAACGAGACCGGTCAGGGTGCCAGCTCCGAGATCGTATTCTGCGGTATTACTACCATGGAAGATCCTTTCACCTACGAAGATACCTACAAGGACTTCCTGGGCAACTGGGTGTATACCGGTATGGTGAATTATGTATCCGATCAGACGCTGGTGTTGCTGGACAATGTTGGTCGCCTGTGGTACATCGATGAGATTGTTGGCATGACCAAGTCCACAGATAATTTCGGCAATGTGATCTATACCGATGATAAGGGCAGCACCATCCTCCATGATGGCCAGCTGCGCAACGGTATGTTCGAGATTGCGCATGTAGATGAAGAAGGCAATGTGACTTATAACATCTTTAACATCCGCAGAATCGATGAGACACCTTTGACCGATATGTTCCGAGAAGGTACTATGCCCCGGATCACCTATCACTTCTCCGATATTGAGTTTGCCGGCTATAGTGCAGAAGGCGCCCCCATGTTTGCCATGTCCCTGTATGATTATTGGAACAATGGCATCACCAATGAGCTGTATCTGTATGTTGCAGGCGTCGGTACCGGTGAGTGGGTCACAGACTATGAGACCTGGGAATCCTACGAGATCATGACTGAGGGCAAGTTCTACACCCTGGGTAACACCGGTGAATATAATGTCATCGCGTCTATCCATTCTGTAGAAGTTACCGGCGGCGTGGATCCTGAGGAAACCCCTGAAGCTTTGACTGCAAGTTACTATCGTCCTTAAGCATAATTCTTTTGGGGCCACGGTTTTGCCGTGACCCCAAATTTTTGTTTCATTTTGTAACTGAATTTTGGTTTCCCTATAGACTTTTACAAAAAATACGCTATAATGTTATATAGTGCTAATTTTTGACATTTCACCACAAGGAGGCTTTCGTTATGAAGCTGAATTACAAACGCACCATTTTAGTCGGCTTTGCCTTTTTCCTCATTAGCGCATTTTGGCAGGCCTATGATGCCACAATTCCTGTGATCTTGACCAACAAATTTGGCATGAGCCAGTTCTGGTCCGGTGTGATTATGGCGCTGGATAACATTTTGGCAGTGTTTATGCTGCCTTTGTTTGGTGCACTGTCTGACAAATGCGACGGCAAAAGGCATGGTAAGCGTACACCCTTTATTACCATCGGCACCATTGTGGCCGCAGTTGCACTGGTAGGACTGTCCTTTGTGGACAGCGCACAGTTGAAGAATATTTCTGCGGTTTCCCAGATTAATGATTCTGCCGCACTGGAAATCATCTATGACACCCAGGCGGAAAAAGAACTGATGACCCCGGATGGTACCCCTTTTAAGCTGGCTGACCTGGCTGAAGAGGGTCTGACCAAGGAAGTCTTTGTCTCCATCCAGAGCCAGATCCCTGATGCGGAGGCATTGGCAGAAGATCCTTCTTCTGAAAAAATGGTCACTAATCCGCTGTATACCGATTATGTGGTGCCTGCCCGTCAGGCTTATGCTGCAGAGCGGACTGCGGCCAATCCCACACCTTTGGTTCTGTTTGTAATTTTACTGCTGATCATCCTGGTGGCTATGGCTATTTTCCGCAGCCCTGCGGTAGCGTTGATGCCGGATGTGACGGTAAAGCCCTTGCGCAGTAAGGCAAATGCGGTCATCAATCTGATGGGTACGGCAGGCGGTATTATTGTGCTTGTACTGGGCATCGTGTTTTCTACTTCTGCGGTGATCAATCAAATGATGAGCTATACCGTTTATTATGCTGTCATTGCAGGCCTGATGCTGGGCGCACTGGCGATTTTCCGCCTCACAGTTCGGGAAAAGGCGTGGGCTGAGCAGATGCAGCAGGAATCTGTTGCTTTAGGCATTGAGGAAGAAACACAGCCCGACCAGGGAAAGCGGAAACTGAGCAGGGGAGAGCTTCGCAGCCTGCTGTTCATTCTGGCTTCCATTGCTCTGTGGTATTTCGGCTATAATGCAGTCACCTCCAAGTATTCTGTGTATGCCGGTAATATTTTGAACATGGACTACAATACCACCTTGCTGCTGGCCCAGGCGGCTGCCATTGTGGCGTACTTGCCTGCAGGTATGGTCGCCTCCAAGATCGGTCGCAAGAAGACCATTCTGGCCGGTGTGGTCATGCTGACCGGTGCTTTTGCCGGTGCTGCATTTATGCGTTCCGGTAGTTCCGCGCTGCTGATGAACATTCTGTTTGCCCTGGCAGGTATTGGCTGGGCTACCATCAATGTCAACTCCTTCCCTATGGTGGTGGAGATGTGCTCCGGTGGCGATATTGGTAAGTATACCGGTTTCTATTATACTGCGTCTATGTCTGCCCAGGTGCTGACACCCATGCTGTCCGGTTTCCTGATGGATCAGATGGGTATGACTGTTTTGTTCCCCTATGCTGCGATTTTTGCAGGTTTGGCTTTTGTAACCATGTTCTTTGTGCAGCATGGTGATGCCAAGCCTGAGGTCAAGAAGGGCCTGGAAGCACTGGACGCTGAGGATTGATTTTTATGTGGATAGCAATTTCCGTTCCGGTATTGCTGATATTGCTGTATCTGTGGTGCATTATGGGCCGCCGAAAGGGGAAGATGGACGCTTTTCGCGGTTGGAACTATGCCCACAGAGGCCTGCATGATTCGGAAAAACCGGAAAACTCCATGGCAGCTTTCCGGGCAGCTTTGGATGCCGGATGCGGTATTGAACTGGATATCCATCTGCTGAAGGATGGCAATTTAGCGGTGATCCACGATGCTTCGTTGGAGCGGGTTACCGGCTGCACAGGTGATGTGGAAGATTTGACAACGGAGGAACTGCAGAATTATCATTTGCAGGGAACAGAGGAAACCATTCCCCAATTCCGTCAGGTTTTAGATCTATATGCCGGCAAAGCCCCTTTGATTGTGGAGCTGAAAGTCCATAAAAATAATGTGGCGCCTTTGTGCGAAGCTGCCTGCGCTATGCTGGATCAGTATCATGGTCTTTATTGCATGGAGTCCTTTGACCCGCGGGTGGTTCGGTGGCTGCGGAAAAATCGACCGGATATTGCAAGAGGACAGCTGTCGGAAAATTGGATGGGTAAAAAGTTGCCTGTTCCCGGCATTTTGCGGTGGATCCTGACCTATCATCTGGGTAATTTCTACACCCGTCCTGATTTCATCGCCTATAAATTTGAGGACCGCAAGACTTTTGGTACCCGTATTTGCCGCAAGCTGCTGGGCATTCCCGGCGTCAGCTGGACGCTGAAAACCAGAGAGCAGTATGATGTTGCTGTAAAAGAAGGCTGGATCCCTATTTTTGAAGGATTCAAACTGTAATGGACCCCTAGTGTGGAGGTACTGTATGAAAAAATACATTTCGCTTCTTCTTTTGCTCGTCATTTTGGCAACACTGTTTGCTGGATGCAGACCGAATGCCTCTGTCCAGGAATGTACCCATTCTATGCGCTGCACGGCACCGGGCTTTCAGCCTGGGTGCGGTTATGGTGGCATTACGGATGCGGTGTACTGTGGCCTGTGTGGATTCGAATTGCAGGCACCAAAACGACTGGAGGCCACGGGACATAATATGATTCGTGGCGAACAGTATGAACCGACTTGCTCCCAGCACGGATTTATCGGTGCAGATTTTTGCCAATATTGCGGCCTTAAAGATGGGGAGGATGTGTATTTGCCCCGTCTGGAGCATATTTTTGCTGATCGCATTTGCACAGTATGCGGTGATGTGGATTTCAGCAAAGGATTCAGCACTGGTGCCATATCCTGGGATGCGGAGCAACCTGTTTTTTGGGTTTCCGTGGGCACCTGCAGGGAAAAGGACGTCTATATTCCCGGAAATATGGATGGCTTACCAATTCAATCCGTTCGTGATTTTGGAAATTCTAATTTTATATGTTCCGTCACCATTGGCGAAGGCGTGGTTACGATTGAATATGGTGCATTTTTTGCTTGCTTACAGTTAGAAAAAGTGATTTTGCCCCATACGATCCGAAATATTGAAGCAAAGGCATTTCTGTCCTGCAGCATGTTGAATTCGATTCTGCTGCCAGAGGGCTTGGAACTGATCGGCGGTTCAGCGTTTTCTGGTTGCGGCAGTCTGACAGAGATTACCTTGCCTTCTACGGTAACTGTATTGGAACACAGCGCTTTTTCAGGCTGTATGGCGTTGAAAACGGTTAATTTTGCGGAAGGCATTGCGCTTGCAGAGATACCCATGCGATGCTTTAGCGAAACAGCACTCACCGAGTTCTCAGTTCCTGCGGGTGTTATTCGGATCAGTGATGAAGCGTTTTGGAAATGCAGCCAGCTGCGTACGCTGTATCTACCGGCAAGCGTGGAAAAAATTGGTGGCAGGGTGTTCACCTTTGACACTTCCGCAGGGGTGGAGGAACCTGTACCCGATGAACTGTCTTTGGACACGGTGTCGTTTGTGATTTACTATGACGGCACGACAGAGCAATTTCATGCGATCCAAAAGGCAGATGATTGGAGCCTTGGCGCAGGCACAATGGCAGTTGTCTGTCAGGATGAGATTCTTTGGTATTCCGGAAGTCGATTCCTGTATACGGAGCCCTTGAAATAAACTGGATGTATTAAAACTGAGAGCCGACAGGTTGCGAGACCTGTCGGCTTGTTCTTATGCTTTCAACAATTTTTCCAGCTTCCCTCTGTTTTCCTGGGAAAGTGGAGCCAAAGGCAAGCGGCATGGACCGCAGTCAAAGCCAATGAGCGCCATGGCTTCCTTGACCGGAATGGGATTGACCTCGGAGAACAGCGCATCAATCAGGGGCAGTAAACCACATTGCAGTGCGGAAGCGGTGTCAAAATCCCCGGCTAAAGCTGCATCCGCCATGGCAGCCGTTTCCACTGGCATCACATTGGAAAGCACGGAAATCACACCTTGTGCCCCAAGCGCCATAGCGGCTACTGCCTGATCATCATTGCCGCTCCAAATGGGCAGATCGCCGCCGCAGGCATTTCGGATCCGGGCGATTTTCACAATGTCGGTGCTGGCCTCCTTGACACCTGCGATATTTGGCACCCGGCTCAGCCGCTTGTAAACATCCACAGGCACATCCACGCCGGTGCGACCCGGTACATTGTAAATGATCAACGGGATGCGGACAGCGTGGGCAATGGATAAGTAGTGGGCAAAGAGTCCCTCGGGGTTGGCTTTATTGTAATAGGGGGTTACAACCAGCAGGGCATCGGCACCGGCTTCCTGAGCGGCGATGCTCAGCTCTACCGCATGGTGGGTATCATTGGAGCCGGTGCCGCAAATAACAAGCGCCCGATCTCCCACAAATTCTTTGCCCCGACGATAAATTTCCAATTTTTCTTTGTCAGAAAGGGTAGGGGCTTCCCCGGTGGTGCCGCCCAGGACTAGGGAGCGGATGCCTGCATCCAGTTGTCGCTGCAGCAGCCGCTGAAGCATAGGATAGTTGACTTGACCGCCCCAAAATGGTGTGATCAAGGCGGTACATGCGCCGGTAAATAAGACTTTTTTCATAATACATTCCCTCCATGCCAATCTATGCGGCAGGGAAGTATTTTGCTTATTGCAAAATTTCTAAAAATGCGATACAATATATGTTTGAGGGGGGGCGATTGCATGCGTTTTTATAAACAGTATCGTTTTTCTGTGGGAAGAAAAATGGAATTTAAGGATTTGTTTGCTGTGATTGATTCCTTTCTTGCTCAGCAGGGCCTTTCCTATGGCTCTATGGGGTATGATTTTCTAACTCTGCAAAATGGGTGCCATAAGTTAACGCAAAAAATGCCCCAATTTGGTCCTGTTGAAGTGTTGGAGGGTCGATACAACACCATGTATCGCCTGTCTAATATGACGGAGCAGGCACATCCCTGCGATGAAACATCCATTCGTCTTGTAGGGGAGAAGATTCCCAGACCGTATAATTTTATGGATATCGCCTTTTTTTATCGAGATATTCTGTTTTTTGGAGTGGAACCGGAGAAAGAACGGGTGGTATTTGCGCCAGATGGCAGACAGTTCCGGGTATGGGGCTCTCATATTGCACTTGGCCGTGGTTTTGAAGGTCCAAAATCAACAACTGTATCTATGTGCATTCCCGTCACAGATCAGCAGTCCTGTCTTGCGGCGGATGCTTATGCTCGTGGTCTTTCCGGTTGTCTGTTGAACGCAGGATATACAGAAATGTTCGATATTTATATGGATGAAACGGAACTGGCTGAGTATGCGCGCATCAAAGAAACAGTGATGCCTCTTATGAAAGCGGCAAAAGATGACTTGTATATGCGGGCCGAGCAGGTGCGAGAGCAGCTGCTGCAGGAATTTTCCAATGTTGAGCCGAAATCGTTCAATCTCAGTACGATCATGCTGCGTATTGGAAAAAAGCATGGCTTTGATCAGCGCACAAGTTTGCCGGGAGGACCGTCATACATCAGCAAGGCTGTTGGGGGCGGAAGATTCTTATCTGTGGAGTATTTTGGATCAAGGGGATCCGGGCTTGAGGCTGGCTTGATCCTTAGCGGCCCGGGAATCTATGATCATATCGCCAATTTCTCCGGCGCACCCGAGAATTCCACGGAAGCGCAGTGGCATATTGACCATATGCTTTCTCTTGCGGATTATTTTGAAACGGAATATTTGGGGGAAATATTGGAGCAGTACCCACAAGCGCCTGACTGGTGCCCAATGATCTTGCTGCCATAACTTGCAATCAGTACATTGAATTTTAATAGGCCTTTGTGCTTATTTTGGAGGATAAAGACTTGAAAACATCGGATTATTGGTATGATCTGCCGGAAGAGCTGATCGCCCAAACCCCTTTGCAGCAGCGGGACAGCTCCCGTTTGCTGGTTTTGGATAAGGAAAGCGGCAACATCAGCCATCGGCATTTTTATGATATATAGGAATACTTAAACCCCGGCGATTGCCTGGTGATGAATGACAGCCGTGTGCTGCCTGCCCGTCTTTTGGGCCATCGGCCCACCGGCGGCGCAGTGGAAGTGCTGCTGTTGCGGGACTTGGGAGACAAAAAATGGGAGTGCCTGTGCAAGCCCGGCCGGAAAATGCAGGTAGGTCATCAAGTAATCTTTGGCAACGGGGAACTGACCGCCACTGTGGTGGAAGTACAGGAGACCGGCAACCGAGTGATCGAATTCCATTATGAAGGCATCTTCCTGGAGGTATTGGAGCGCCTGGGTAAAATGCCTTTGCCCCCTTACATTAAGGAAGAACTGGCCGACCAGGAACGGTATCAGACTGTGTACAGCAGGGAAGTAGGCTCTGCCGCTGCCCCTACCGCCGGTTTGCACTGGACACCGGAACTGCTGGAAAAAGCCCGGGAAAAGGGCATAAAGACCGCTTTTGTCACGCTGCATGTGGGCCTGGGTACCTTCCGGCCGGTGCAGGTAGAAAATGTGCTGGAGCATCATATGCACGCAGAGCTTTGCATGATCTCCGCGGAAACGGCAGAAATTCTCAATCAGACCAAGGCAGAGGGGGGACGCATCATCTGCGTGGGCACTACCTCCTGCCGTACTTTGGAAAGCCTGGTCAATGAGGACGGCAGCTTTGAAGAGAAGTCTAAATGGACGGAAATTTTCATCTACCCCGGCTATCAGTTTAAAGCCATGCAGGGTCTGATCACCAACTTCCATCTGCCGGAAAGCACCCTGGTGATGTTGGTTTCCGCTTTTGCCGGCCGGGAACATGTGCTGGCTGCCTATGAAGAGGCTGTGAAACAGCGCTATCGATTCTTCTCCTTTGGCGATGCTATGTGTATTATGTGAGGAATGAAGCATGTTCGAGAAAATCAAAGGCAACATCCTGTTTCATAATTTTTTGAAGCGGCCCAATATTGACGAGGCCTACCAAATGGTGGGTCCTGAGGATAGCTGGTACAACACGATAACAAAGGTACATGATTCCCTGGCGGAAATACAAAAGCTGCCCCATGAGATTTGGGAAATGGAAAGCCATGACGGTCTGAAAATGAAGGCGATTTTTTATCCTGGTACTAGCGATAAAACTGCTGTATGGGTTCATGGCTATACCAGCCATGCTGAACGGGAATCAGCATTTCCTGCGCTGTTTTATCATAGACTGGGCTTCAACGTGCTGATCCCGTATCAGCGGGCCCATGGCCTTAGCGAGGGCAAATATATTAGTTTCGGCGCCTTGGAGCATGACGATATGCTGCGCTGGGTGGATCAGATTAACCGTCACAATCCCAAGGGCCAGATCTTAATCCACGGACTTTCCATGGGTGGTGGCATCGTGCTGGGTTTGGCTACGGCGGAGATGGAGAATGTGAAATGCCTGGTGGTGGATGCACCCAATGAGAGTATTGAAGGTGTTCTGCGGGGTGTGACAGGTCATGTGTTTAAGCAAAACGCAGTGCGGATTTATCCCTATGTGCGCCGCCGCTTCATCAAGGCGTTTGCCTGCGATCCTGCGGATTTTGATCGTACCCGCACCATGGTCTTTGGCCGTTATCCTATGTTGCTGTCCGCTGGTGAAAAAGAGAATATGCACAAGCAATTGGAGTTTTTGAAGTATCAGAATCCCTGTGAAACTGAAATTCTGATTTTGCCAGGCTGTGATCATGGCAACGGTATGTACAAGCAGACGGAGATGTACCAAAATGCAATAAAGGAATTTATTGGGAAATATATTACAGATTGAGTTTCTACGATAAATTGTTGTTTACACGATTAACCAATGCCCTTGTAGGGACCGGCCTCCCGGACGGTCCTACCGCGAAGCAGCATTTTTTAAAAGGACCGTCGAGGACGCCGGTCCCTACAGAAATTGTAAACAACAATTTATCTTACCAAGGAGGTATTTATGTTTGAACTGAAGAAAACAGAGGGCAAGGCACGGCGGGGCGAATTTACCTGTGCCCATGGTACGGTCCAGACCCCTGTATTTATGAATGTAGGCACCCAGGGTGCCATCAAGGGTGCGCTGAGCGCTGAAGATTTGAAAAATATCGGCTGTCAGGTGGAATTGTCCAATACATATCATCTGCACCTGCGTCCCACGGATAAGGTGGTGCGGGAGATGGGCGGTTTGCATAAATTCATGACCTGGGATGGCCCCATGCTGACCGATTCTGGTGGATTCCAGGTATTTAGCCTGTCCGGTTTGCGTAAAATCAAAGAAGAGGGTGTTTATTTCTCTTCACATATTGATGGTCGCAAGATCTTTATGGGACCGGAGGAGAGTATGCAGATCCAGTCCAATTTGGGCAGCGATATTTGTATGGCCTTTGACGAGTGCATCGAAAATCCTGCGCCCCGGAAGTATGTGCTGGACTCTGTGGCCCGCACTACCCGTTGGCTGGAGCGTTGCAAGCAGGAAAATGCCCGCTTGAATGCACTGGATGACACCATTAACAAAGAACAGATGCTTTGGGGCATCAATCAGGGCGGCACTTATGCCGATATTCGCGTAGATCACATGAAACAGATTGCGGATATGGATCTTCCGGGCTATGCCATTGGCGGCCTGGCTGTGGGTGAGACCGCTGAAGAAATGTATGATATAATTGAGGCTGTAGAACCCCATATGCCCAAGGATAAAACCCGGTATCTGATGGGTGTGGGAACCCCCAGCAATATCATTGAGGCAGTTGCCCGTGGCGTGGACTTCTTTGATTGTGTTATGCCTGCCCGCAATGCCCGCCATGCCAGATTGTTCACCTGGGAGGGTGCGATCAATTTGAAAAATGCCAAGTACATGCTGGATGAAAGCCCCATTGACCCTCATTGTGATTGTCCTGTGTGCCGCCGTTACAGCCGTGCCTATATCCGCCATCTGTTTGTGGCAGAGGAAATGCTGGCTATGCGACTGGCGGTTATGCACAATCTGTATTTCTATAATAAACTGATGGAGAAGATCCGTCAGGCTCTGGATGAAGGCAGATTTGAACAGTTCAGAAATGAATATTCTGTAAAATTGGGCAGAAGAATTTGATTTTTCCCTTGCTTTTTATCCAATAACTGGTATAATGGTTTCGTTATTTCAAACAAAAGGAGTTATTAAAAATGCTGAATTTTTTGGAAGCCGCAAGTACTACTGGCAGTAATGGCACTGCAGCTGGCGGCGGTATGGGTATGTCCATGATTATTACCTTGCTGGTGATGGTGGCTGTGTTCTATTTCCTGATGATCCGTCCTGAGAAGAAGCGCAAGAAGGAACAGGAAACGCTGCGTTCCTCCATGGAGGAAGGCGATAAGATCGTCACCATCGGCGGTATCTGCGGTACTGTCGTGGACGTGAAGGAAGACAAGTTCGTTATCGAGACCAGCGCTGACCGTGTGCGTATCGAGTTTGCAAAGTGGGCTCTGTCCACCAATGAGTCCGGTATGGAGCGCGCTAAGGAGCAGGCCAAGAAGGCTGAGGAAGCCAGAGCAAAGGCTAAGGCTGAAAAGAAGAACAAGAACATTAGATAATACAAAAGGCTGCGGAGTGATCCGCAGCCTTGCTTTTTTATTCATAATCCAAAACTTCTTTTGCAATATAAATGGGACGCTGTTTGCTTTGCTCAAAGGTGCGGCCCACATACTCGCCAATAATGCCGATACAAAGCAGCTGAATGCCGCCCAACAGCAAGATCAGCACAATAATAGTAGCATAACCCGGCACGGCAATGCCCCAAATCAGCTTCTGCAAAATGACAACAAGCAGATAAATCAGAGATGCAAAGGATGTCATACAGCCCAGTAAGGTTGCAAGCCGCAGGGGTGCAGTAGAATAGCCAATAATGCCCTCAATGGCATAATTCATCAGCTTCCAGAAACTCCACTTGGTGGTGCCGGCGTGACGGGCACAGGCAGTGTAAGGGATAAATTTGGTGTTATATCCAACCCAGGCGAAAATACCTTTGGAGAAACGGTGGCTTTCATTCAGTTCCAGGATGCTGTCGCGTACGCTGCGGCGGAAGGTACGAAAGTCGCTGGCATCGCTCTGCAGCTGCACCTTGGATAGCTTGTTAATAATGGAATAAAATCGCTTTTTGAAGAAAGAGAGTACTTTGCCCTCACCACGGCGATCCTGGTATGCGGCCACCACATCAAAATCCGGTTCCTCATCCAAAATTTTAACCATATCCCGCACGATTTCCGGCCGCTGCTGCAGGTCTGCATCAATCAAGGAAATGTATTCGCCCCGAGCGTGTTCCAAACCGGCATACAAGCCGGCCTCTTTGCCAAAATTGCGGGAAAAAGAAATTACCCGGGTGGGGCATTTTTGGGCTGCATGGAGCTTCTTTAGGTTGTGCAGGGTAGCATCTTTGCTGCCGTCATTAACAAAGATGATTTCATAGTCATAACCACAGCCGTCAAAAGCACCGATCACGGCATCCTGGAAGGCTGCGACATTTTCTGCTTCATTATAGCAGGGGACAATTAAGGAAAGTTTCATTGGTTTCATCTCACATTTCATTGGGAAGATAACTTGTTGTCCACAGCATTAGCGCTGCAGGCGCCTTGCCTCCCTCGTTTTGAGGGAGGGCCGGAGGGCGTCTTGAAGAACACTCCTCCAGTCACGGCTCACGCCGTGCCAGCCCCCGCACAATGAGAGGGCCAAGGGTGCACAGCAAATCGAAACAACAACAACTTACATGATTATATTTCATTTTATCCATATCGTCAAGAAATAGTTTTATATTGACAGCATTCCCTTTTTGTGTTATTTTATTGAAGTATAATGCAAAGAAGGGGAGTTTCCGCTTTAGGTGCTGCATCAGAGAGCTGCCGGTGGGTGCAAGGCAGTTGCGGCTAAAAGTGGATTGTCGCCCCGGAGCAGATTTCCTGAAAGACCAGTAGGGAAGTCCGGGTAAGCCCGTTACAGCGTTTGAGTGCCGGATTTTCCGGAATTCAGGTGGTACCGCGGAATTTTTTCGCCCTGAAGTCACAAGACTTCGGGGCGTTTTCTATTTCCGTCCTGAAAGTCAAAACTCAAACAAAAGGAGAAAACAAAAATGGCAAGAGAATTACCCAAAATTTATGAACCCCAACAGGTAGAAGACCGCATTTATAAAATGTGGGAAGAGGGTGGCTTCTTCAAACCCCGGGCTAAGGCCGATGCCAAGCCCTTCACCATCGTTATGCCCCCTCCCAATGTTACCGG
>JAEIGA010005800.1_pt1 | contig 18814 bp, 13 predicted proteins | sample 9270691 | NCBI WGS metagenome assembly JAEIGA01 (sample SAMN17057246, study PRJNA624740) | gut metagenome | biome: biome; isolation source: fecal sample | host: Bos grunniens | place: China: Xizang | collected 2019 | reverse complement strand
GATTCGCTGAATTCTTTGAAGTCGACTACGGATAGCCTTTTATAAATGTAAAACCATAAAATACACTTCGTAAAATACACTTCACCCTTTATTTATCGGGGTGAAATGCGCTTTCGCGTTCAAAAAATGGGTAAACTCCAGCTTCACTTAAAGAATCGACGCGATTTTCTCCATACAGAGAACGCGCGTCTCAAGTTCTTGAGCGGAATTGGAAATAATATCGTCATCAAATTTGACTGCTCCTGCGGGAAGAGCGATAATCACAGTTGATCCGCCAAACTTGAAATACCCTTTCTCATCGCCCTTTAGATGGCTAGTGCCGGAAAAAGTCTGAACAATCGTTCCCACTCCGAAAGCCCCAACATCAATTAAATAGAATTCTCCGAACGATGCCTTGCACTTAACGACTTGCCGCTCGTTCATCGCATAAACGTCAGGCCTTTTAAGAAGAGCGATGGGATTTACGGAATGGTATTCGCCGCGAAACTTAACTGTCTCACCTTCTGTCGTGCAATCACACGGGAAATGAAATCTGTGATAATCAACAGGGGCCAAACGGACGACTGCAATATCATACTTACCATCTGGTGAAGCATTGCCGAAGACCTCGCCGAGCGAGCGCTTCGCGCCCTTAAGGGGAAACGGCGTGTCGGCATCAGCGTCAAGATACACTCTAAGCCTGCCGTCGGCGGGGCTTACAAAACCTTCACCGATGGGGCGTGCTCCTTTTTTAAGCCGACGCGTGAAAAAATCGTTAAACGACTCGTATTCGCCGATTGGCTTTTCCGCCTCTTCCACCATACATCCTGGTATCGCCGCTAGAGACGCGATATCTTTTTTAGAACGCGGCGAATCATACTTGCGCCCAAGCAGCGCGGAAACAAAACGCGACCCGAATAGGACTGGCCAAAGCGTACGCCCGAGAAGCGTTTCGTACGCAAAGCGCAAAGCCTTGTCGCCCATCACCGATTCTGCGATTCTCTCCCCTGTCTGCCTATCGATGAATTCTACAGCCTTGCTCATATATAGCCCTTTTTAGACAATTTCGCCCACCAGCACTTGCGCATGGGCTTCAAGAATTTTCACATCAACCTCGGAGCCTACCGATATCCCTTCGCACGGCTCAAACACAACTATGCGATTACCAGAATCTCTTCCGCTCCAGCGTTCAGACTTCCTCTTCGAGGGGCCCTCAACAAGAACTCGGCGCACAGAGTTGATAAGACGCGTATTTCGCTCTATTCCGCGCCGCTCCTGATCTGCAAGCAGAACTTGATTGCGCCGCTCCTTCTCTTCTTTTGAGACATCGTCTTCCATCGCCGCCGACTTAGTTCCTGGACGCGGCGAATACTTGAAGATGAAGGAGTTATCAAAACCTGCCTCTTCCATAAGAGAGCGCGTCATTTCAAAATCTTCCTCGGTTTCACCTGGATATCCTACTATGACATCTGTCGTCACGGCGAATTGAGGGTCAAAAGCTCTCATTTTCGCAACAGCCTTCAAGTACTCCTCGCGTGTATAACGCCGCCCCATCTCTGAAAGTATGCGGTCTGAGCCTGACTGCACAGGCAGATGGAGATGACGGCAGACTTTCGGACAATCGCGGTATGCCGATAGAAGCTCATCTGTGCACCCCGAAGGATGCGCCGACGTAAAGCGTATGCGCAAAAGACCGTCTATCTCCTGAAGCGCCCTTAAAAGATCAGGAAATGCTTTCCCGGAGTCGTTGTATCTAAGCACGCTCTGCCCAAGAAGGCACACTTCCTTCACGCCGCGCTCCGCGAGAGATTCAACCTCTGAGACGATCTCATCGAACGGTCGGCACCATTCGTGCCCACGCACATCTGGAACTATGCAGTAGCTGCAACGGTTGTCGCAGCCGATCATCACTGTAACAAACGAATGAAAATCGGAAAACGTGCCCGTGCAGACCGCAGAAGGATGTGCGCCAAGGCCTTTAGGAATCTCGTCGCTCCCAGCCATGAGAATGCGCTTTGGCATTAAAGACGCGGGAACAGACGTTATGCGCTCGAGAATATCAGGAATAGAACTGAACATCCTCGGACCTACGGCAAAGTGAAGTCCGGGAAGACGCCGAAAAATATCTCCTCCAAGCCGCTTTACGGCGCACCCCATAACGCCGGTTATTTTTCCGTCCGCTATAAGATTTCCAGCCTTGCCGAGAGCCTTGTCCTCCGCCTTCTGACGAACGGTGCAACTGTTTACGATGACAAGATCAGCCTCCTCCTCATTCGCGGCTCGCTCGTGCCCAGCGGCGACGAGCAACGCCTCGACCGCCTCGGAATCGCGGACATTCATCTGACAGCCGTAAGTGTGGATATGAAACTTCATATTCAAAAGAACGTTTTTTTAAGCTGACCTTTCAGTGCAAAGGAAATATCACTTGAAAGATATCTTAACAACTGGCGCGAACTCGCAAGGCATCTCTCCGTTCGCAAACGAGGGAGGAGTAAGAGTAAAAACTCCGTCCTTCTGCGACCAAACAACCTTCTTCGAAGGCGCACCAAGAATCGTCACGCTCTTAACGGCATTGGCCTTGAACGAAACAGGCTGAGAACCGGCAGCAAAAGAGATCAAATACGCGTCTTTTCCCTTAGCCGTGAAATAAATCTTTTTAAGACCCTTGGGTGCTTCCTTCCAGCGAGTCGTTCCGTAGATTGCCTCGCCGTTCACTTCAAGCCAGCGACCGATGGCAAGTAAGCGGTCCTGCATGATTGCGGGAATGCGCCCGTCTGCCGTAGGGCCTACATTGAGAAGAAGATTTCCTCCGCGAGAGACGCAATTGACGAGTGTTTCAACGCAGCGTTCGCGCGACATATAGTCCTTCGGCGTCTCGAAGCGGCTGTAACCGAAGGAATTGCCGATGCCGCGACACTCCTCCCAAGGATGCGTCTCGCTGTCGCCAGACTTGTCGCCTCCCTCAAGCACATATTCAGTCGTATAATGCCCACCGTGACGGCCGCGGCATTCCTTACCCCAGCGGTCGTTGACGACGACGGAGTCCTTCACCTTCGACTCATTGTAAAGCCATGCGAGAAATTCCCTTGAGCAGTGGCGCTCCGACGGATAGTCCCATTCGCCGTCAGGCCAGATGATGTCCGCCTCGTAGTTCTCGGCGAGCTCCTTAAGCTGCGGGAAATTCACGCGCTTATTCCACTCCTCTGGCGTAAGCGCCGTCGACGAGGGCTTGCCGTCGCGGATTCCGGGATAAAGTGGGTTTGCGTACTCAAGCATCGAGAAATAGAACCCGCGCTTTAGCCCTGCCTCGCGCATCGCCTTGCAGAACTCGCCTGCGAGATCGCGCCCAGAGCCTACTGCTACAGAGTTGTAGTATGGAGACTCAGGACTAGGCCAAAGAGCGTAGCCGTCGTGGTGCTTAGAAGTTAAGACGACGTACTTCGCGCCAGCCTTCTTAAAGAGCGAAGCCCATTCGGCCGCATCGAAATGCTCTGCCTTAAACTGAGCGGCAAAGTTACCGTACGGCGCATTGTGGTAGAACTTCTCGTGATGCTTAAGATACGGCTCCTTACCCTTGAGCATGAAGCCTTGATACCACTCAGCGTAGCAGTCCCACGCGAACTTGCCGTCTTTTGACACATTTCCAAACGCAGGAACGGCATACGGACCCCAATGGATGAAGATACCGAACTTCGCATCCTTCCACCACTGCGGAACGGGACGCTTGTCAAGAGACTCCCACTTCGCCTCATAAGCGGCATTGGCAGTAACGCATATCGATAGCAACGCTGTAGAGGCAATAACCTTCTTAATGTGAATCATTTTCGTCTTCCTTTCTTATTAAAATCCTTTTTATTGAAATCTTTCTTAGTGAAATCCTTTTTCTGAAAACTACGCTTTTTCAACTTGTCCGCCTGAGAAGAGCGGCGGCGAGAACCGTTCTTTTTGCCAAGTCCGAAAAGCGCGAGCGCCGAACGGAAATCGGCCGGAAGGGGCGAATGTGCGCTAATGGAAGCGTGGGAATCAAACGGGTCTTGGAAAGTTAAAGTGGATGCGTGAAGCATCTGACGCGGCACCTGCATAAGCCTCGGGTCGCGTGCCGATTTAAGCCCGAAGACTCTGTCACCGACTACAGGGCAGCGAACGGAAGAAAGATGGCGGCGAATCTGATTTGTGCGACCCGTCTCAATGCGAACACGCAGGAAGCATGCGCCGTCACCCTGCATTTCACGCGTAACTAAAGAAAGAGCGTTTTCTCCGTCAAGCGGAGAGTCGATTTTAAGATGCGCGTACTTGCACTCGCCTGCGCCGATTGCATGGTATGTCTTTGAAACTTTATGCGAGCGGAACATTTCGACAGCCGCCTGCTTAGCGGCAAAATCCTTCGCAAAAAGAAGACAGCCCGTCGTATCACGGTCAAGCCTGTGGACGGCCTCAAGTTTATTATTGCCCTCCTGCTCGCGCAAAATCTCCTCTACAGAGCCGTCTTCGCCGCAACTTATCATTCCAGCTGGCTTGTCGCAGATAAGATAGCGGTCATTCGACCAAAGAATGCGCACATGGAATTTCACTGGCGCCTTTTGCACGAGCGAAACTACATCGACGACATCGCCCGCTTTAAGTTCGTACCTGGCCATCCAGACGCACTTGCGGTTTACCCATACTGAGCGCCTGTCGATTGCGTCCTTTGCCGCACGCCGAGAAAGACTTAACTTTGAGGCTAGAAAATCTTGCAGCGTCTTCGGGTCTTCTCGCGAAACTTTCATAATTTAACTACGCTCCCTACTACGCCGACAGTTTTCCTGTTTGTAGAATTAGGGGCAATGACAACTTCGACCTTAGCCTTACCTGCCCCATCTGCTTCCGCCTCAATAACGGCAGTCGTTTTCTCGCCCTCAAGAGCCTTTTGGAAATTTGCAGGAAGCGGCTCATCGTTCATAAACTCCTTGAAATTATGACCTATCGCCCCTTCCTTCGATTGGAGATCAAACATTTCGAGAAAAGCCGCATTCACTTCCGTGATGACGCCTTTCGCATCGCACGCGAAGAGAGCCGACTGTGAAAGATCAAAAGCCGCCGCCTTTGCGCGGTAAGAATTCATAATCTCGCGCCTGCGTTCTATGTTGCGCACCGTAAAGACAAGGTCTCCCGGGTTCATAAGGTCAATCGAAGAGACTGCAACTTCGCAAGCAAACCTCTCGCCCGCCTTATTTACGCCGTTGGCGTTTATCATCACGCGATGGTCGCCCTCCATCGCATGACGTATGCGCTGGACAACTTCCGATTTAAGCCCAGGAATCAGAACGGAAACCGGCTGATCGAGAACCTCATCAAGATCGCGGCCGAAATGCTCTACGGCGCGTGGATTTACATCAAGTATATGACCGTTCGGGTCTGCGATGACAACAGCATCGTACATGCCAGTTAGAAACTGGCGGAAAAGAGAACGGCGATCTTTTGGAACAAATAATGACATATTCGCAATTATACCAAATCAGACAATAAGCATGCAATCTCCATAGGAGAAAAACTTGTAGCCCGCTCTAACAGCCATCGCGTAGGCGCTTAAGATCCTCTCACGGCCCGCAAGAGCAGAAACCATCATTAAAAGTGTCGATTGCGGCAGATGGAAATTCGTAAGCATGCAATCGCAGACGCGGAAGCGATATGGCGGATAGATAAAAATATCGCTTGCGCCAGTGCCAGGCTTTACTACATCATCGCCGCCCTCCTGAGCGACAGACGCCGCCACAGACTCTAATGTGCGCACTGTCGTAGAGCCTACGCAAAAAACGCGACCGCCGCGCTTTTTGCAGGCGTTGACAGCGTCGGCCGTTTCCTTGGAAACTGAAAACGCCTCAAAATCCATATGATGGTCTTCAATGTCATCACATTTAACGGGCCTAAAAGTGCCAGGGCCGACATGGAGAGTTACGGCAACTCTCTGAACACCCTTTTTATCGAGCGCGTCAAAAATCTCCTCCGTGAAATGAAGCCCCGCTGTCGGAGCCGCCACAGACCCAGTCTCGCGCGCATAAATCGTCTGATAGCGTTCGCGGTCGGCCTTTTCCTCCTCAGCCGTGCCTTCCCTCTTTACGTACGGCGGAACTGGCGTGCGACCGAATTCCTGAAGAAGATCCATAAGCGGACGGGAGCTTGAAAAATCAACTCTCCACATCCCTATTCCTCCGAGCGGGCGGACAAGAGTCGCCTCAAGCTCGGCATTGGGCCCGAAAACTGCCTTCTGCCCAGGGCGACACGTACGGCCCGAACCTACTATGGCATTCCATGAAGTTGCTTCAAGCGCGGCGGAAAAAGAAGGCGTATCGTCTGCCGCATCTAAAGGAGCGGGAGAGACGAGAAGAATCTCTACTGCCCCTCGCGTATCAGGCCACATCCCTTCAAGACGCGCTGGAAAAACTTTCGTATCGTTTACGACGAGAAGGTCCTTGTCAGTTATGTAAGAGACTATATCAGGCGCAGTGCGGTGTTCAAGAACGCACGTATCGCGGTGAAGGACCATCATCTTATCGTCTCCGCGGCGCGGAGACGGATGCTGGGCTATGAGACGCTCAGGAAGAGGATACCAAAATTGACGTGTTTTCATTTTTCAAGAAACCATGTTTGCATCTCGTTGCCGCCCTGACGATTGCCCCAGATGCAGTACGGGACAAGCTTCAAGCCGTTGGAGGCACGAAGAGCGGGGAAAGTTTTATCGCCGATAATGACAGTCTCTTCCGTAAAAGTGGCATCTTCCGGCAAAGACGCGTCAAGAAGAGGCCTTGCGTTATCTGCTCCTTCAGCGCAATAGAGGATCGGGCCGCGCTCGACGGCGAGCCTGCCGCAGTCCGCTTTTACGCGCTTGTGCGCCCTAATGCGCTTAACATCCATCGGAAGAGAAAGCTCAACCTTATCGCCTGCCTTAAGAGCATTGAGCGTCACGTAGCCGTCAACCCCAAGGCGCATCTTCACTTTCTTTCCGTTCACGCAAAGCGAAACATCTGAAAGCGACGATGGTTTCGTCTGAACATAAAGATCACTCGGCACTGGGCGACCCACAGCCCAACCTGGGATGCGCACTTTAAGAGAGAACGGGCGCGACGCAGATTTAACATCAAGCGCAACATCCCCCTTCCACGGATATTCAGTTTCAACGGAAAGCCCAACGCCGCCGATTTCAGCCGTGCCGGACATGAAGAGATTCAAATATACGCTCTTACCGTCAGTCGCATAGGCGAAAGAAGGAATTTGCGGCACGAAACGCACATCATTTACAGGGCAGCAGCTGCATCCGAACCATTTCGAGCGCTTGTACCCCTTCGCCGAGGCGAGAGGATTGGGATAGAAAAACTCATCGCCCGAAAGAGAAATTCCTGCCATACAGCAGTTGTAGGCGGAACGCTCAAGAACGTCAACATATTTCGTCTCTCCGAGGCGACGGAACATTCTGTCGTTCCAAAGAACATTGCCTATCGCCGCGCACGTTTCAAGGTAAGTGTTTGTGTTGGGCAGATAATAATCGGGCCCGAACGCCTCTCCCCTTGGCTCCGCACCGATGCCGCCGTTTAGATGAAGTTTGCACGAAACTGTATTCTCCCAGATTGCATCAATCGCGTTGAGATAGTCCTTGTTTCCCGTAAGCGCCGCGACATCGGCCGCGCCGCAGTAGAGATACGCGGCGCGAACGGCATGACCGACGGCTTTGCGCTGGCGTATGAACGGAATGTGGTTCTGGAAATAGGCACCTGGCGCGTTGATCTCCGCGATATCGCCATGCGATGCGTCCTGAAGCATCCAGTCCTCAGATGCCGCTTTCCCCATACCACGAAAATCTATAAATGTTTTCGCAAGATCAAGGTAGCGCTTCTCGCCCGTTGCACGAAAGAGTTTGACGAGAGCAAGCTCAATCTCCTCGTGGCCGCTCGCCTCCTTTATCTGCGTACGACCGTTACCGAAAGTGCGGTCGATAAGATCTGCCGAGCGTATGGCTACATCGAGGAAATTGTCTTTTTCCGTCGCCTCCTTCCATGCGACGGCAGCCTCGTACATGTGTCCGACATTGTAAAGCTCGTGGCTAAACGGCACATTGCTCCAGCGTACAGGCCCCATCATCGTGCGAAACCAGACATTGGAGCCGTGCTCGAACCCTAACGTCCGCGCAGTGTACAAGTAGCCGTCCGGCTCCTGCGCCTTCGCGGCCTGGCCGATAAACCAGTCCACATAGTTGCGCGTTGCAACATCTGCGGGATTGGCCGCCACGATATACGCAGCGCCCTCCATCACCTTGAAGACGTCAGAGTCATCAAACGGAATGCCGCCAAACGTGCCTGCCGTGCGGTTTGCCGCATTAGTGAAATTGGCGATTCTGGGAGTTTCGTTGCACTTGGCAAAACAAGTTTTGAGAGTGGAGAGCCTATTCGTTTCAAGCCTGTCGTACCAAAAGCCGCTCGTAAGACGCACTTTCGTCTTATCAACGTTTCGTATCGGATAATCTGCGAACGAGGGAAGAGCGAACGCAAGTGCGACAGCTCCAATCGACATGAATTTAATCTGCGTATTCATAACTTATCCCTTTCTTATTGTTTTTAAATCAGCCGTCGCGGTCGGCGGTAAGCTCCTCAAGCTCCGTCGCCGCCTCTTCCCAATCTGCCGTATAGCGGTCAATCTCAAACTGCAGCGTGCGGACCTTGCGGTTTACCTCGGCAAAGTCAGTATCTGCCTTCGGATTAAAAAGCTCTTCGCTCGCCGCATCTAACGCGTTTTGAAGCTCCTCGATTTTCCTCTCCGCAGTCTCGACGCGCTTCTTAAGCTCCTTTACTTTCGGCGCTATTTTTGCGCGAGCCTCTGCGCGCTGCTTGCGAAGATCCTTCTTTGAAAGAGACTTTTCATCTTTCTGTGAAGATTCTTCCTGCCGCTCAGTCTTATCGCTCTTCGCCTTCTCTCCCACCGTCTTCTCGCGGTAATAATCGTAGCCGCCAGGGAATCTGCGAATTCCTTCACGCGTTATTTCAAGAATCGAAGTTGCCACCGAGCGGACGAAATCAATATCGTGAGACACAAGAAAGACTGTGCCTGAATATTTTTTCAACGCATCCTCAAGGAGACGCCGCCCATCGAGATCAAGGTGGGTAGTCGGCTCGTCGAGAAGAAGGAAGTTCGGCGAAGAGATGAAAAGGCGCAGGAACGCCAGACGGATTTTCTCGCCGCCAGAAAGAACGCCCGAAGGCTTTTCAATATCGTTCTCATCAAAACCGAACGCGCCTAACTGATTGCGAAACGCCTTCTCTGGCCCACCCCCGCGCTGATCCCACGCATTTTTAGCTACGCGGTAAACGCTTAAATCAGGCGGAATCGTCTCGGCAAACTCTTGGCTTAAATACCCCGGGACAACATTATGCCCTATCACGGCCGTTCCCTCCGTGGCGTTGCGCGTGCCTGCCATAATGCGCATGAGAGTCGTCTTGCCAAGGCCGTTATAGCCGATAACCGCAACCTTGTCGCCGCGGATTACGTTAAATTCAAGGCCGCTAAAAACATTCTTCACCCCATCGTAGCTGAAGCCGAGATTCGAGCATCTGAACATCTCAACTCCGCTCGGCGGCGGCTCGGCAAGACGCAGTCGCCCGGAATTTGTATAGCGCTTGGGAAGCACTATGCGCTGCTCGTCAATCTTATCTATCAGTTTCTGGCGGCTCTGCGCCTGCGCCGCCTTCGTAGCCTGTGCGCGGAAGCGGTCAACAAAGCGCTGTAGCTGCTCGCGGTGATGATCCTGATTCTCCTTCGCGGCTTTAAGATGCTGATAGCGCACCTCGCGCTCGGTGATGTAAAAGTCGAGATCGCCCTCATAGCGCGTGACAGTCCCCGCATCAACCTCAAGCGTTATATTCGTAAGCGTACGCAGAAGGTAACGGTCGTGCGAGATGAGCATCAGCGTCCCTTCGTATGCCTTTAGGAATTTTTGCAACCACTCAACTGCCGGAAGGTCGAGATAGTTTGAAGGCTCGTCCAAAAGGAGCAAATCTGGCTTGGAGGCAAGAACTCGCGAAAGCTCCGCCCTCATGCGCCACCCGCCGGAGAAAGACTTAAAAGGTTTATTAAACTCTTCTGTCGTAAAGCCAAGCCCTCCGAGAGCTACTTTAACGCGAGTTTCAATATCGTAACCGCCAAGATGCTCGAACTTCATCTGCAGCTCGCCGTACCGCTTCATTTTCGACGGATCTGTCAAATCCGCCTCAAGCTCGTGCATTTCCTCTTCCATTTCAGAAAGTCCTGGAATGCCGCGAAGAGAATACTCCAAAAGCGTCTCGTCAGGCGTGTCGGGCTCGGGATTTTGGCGCGTAAAACCGATGCGCGGATTAAGCTCGATGATAAGCTCTCCCGTGTCGGTTGCCATTTCTCCAAGAATGATTTTAAAAAGCGTTGATTTGCCCGACCCGTTTGGCCCGACAACTCCTATGCGATCACCCTTGTTTACGCGAAATGAAACTCCGGAAAGAACATCCTGATGCCCATAGTGAACGGATATGCCGCGGAAATCAAGCATTGCTCTGAAGCATTAAAGGCCCACGGCCTTGCGCACTTTTTCAACAATCGGGGCGGCAGCCTGACGCGCCTTAGCCGCACCGGCTTTGAGAATATCTTCAAGAGCGTCAGGGTCGCGCTCAAGCGCATCGCGCCGCTCCTTGAACGGATCAAAAAGCCTTCTGTAGGCGGCAAGAAGTTCCTTCTTCGCCTGACCGTAGCCGTAGCCGCCTGCGCGGAATGCGTTGGCCATCTGAGCGACTTCCTCCTCCGTAGCAAAAAGCTTGTAAAGACCGAAGATGGAATTCGTTTCAGGGTCCTTAGGCTCTTCCACAGTCTTGCTGTCGGTGACGATGCCCATAATCTTCTTCTTCGCCGAAGGATCAAAAAGTTCAATCGTATTATGATATGACTTTGACATCTTCTGACCGTCAGTACCGGGAATCGTTGCGACAGTCTCGGGAATGTAGGCGTCTGGGAGCTTGAAAATTTCGCCAAAGCGGTTATTGAACTTCTGCGCTAAATCACGCGTCACTTCAAGATGCTGCTTCTGGTCTTTCCCGACGGGCACGAGATCAGCATTCATAATGAGAATATCGGCAGCCATCAACACTGGATAGGCGAAAAGCCCATGCGTCGCTTCAAAGCCGTGCGCCATCTTGTCCTTGTAACTGTGGCAGCGCTCAAGCAGCCCCATCGGAGTTAAGCACGAAAGATACCACGCAAGCTCCTGCACTTCAGGAACATCGCTCTGGCGATATATGACTGTCTTTTCAGTATCAAGTCCACAGGCGAGGTAATCGAGAGCTACGTCCCTCGTAGCCTCACGAAGCTTCTTACCGTCGCTTACCGTCGTCATTGCGTGGTAATTGGCAATGAACATGAAATTTTCGCCTCTATCCTGAAGGTCAAACATCGACTTCATCGCGCCGAAGTAATTGCCCCAATGAAGTTTTCCAGAAGGCTGTATTCCTGTTAAGATTCTCATATTTCCCCTATCATCCTCTTGAAGTGACTTTAACTTGTTAAGTATATCATAAAATAACGCCACCCGAGACAAGACGCTCGCCGTCGTAAAAGACTGCGCTCTGCCCGGGAGCGACAGCTCCAATCGTCTCAGGGCAGAAAACTTGAAGCTTTCCGTCTGCAAGGCACGAGACTTTTACAGGCCCCTTCGGCTCGCCCGCGCTTCTTACCTTTACGGTATATTCGCCCTCTTCAGAAAAATCTCGCGGCACGACATCGCCGACAGTAAAACTCTGCGTCACGCTTTTCTCACGCGGCCCGACGACAACTCTGTTGTTTTCGGAGTCAAGCGAAAGGACGTAATACGGAGTGCCGCCGCCTATGCCAAGCCCCTTGCGCTTGCCGACCGTATAACGCCAAAAACCAGTATGCTTACCGAGAACCTTACCGTCTTGAGTGACTATATCGCCGACTCTATCCCCCTCACCGACTATCTCAAGCACATCTCCACCGCAGAAGTCTTGACTGTCGCCCTTTTTCGCCGACTTAATGCCGTGAGCAAGCGCGATTTCTCTAACTTTCTCTTTCGTAATATCTCCAAGAGGCAGAATCGTCCTCTTGAGAATATCAGCGTCTACGCGGTAAAGAAAATAGCTTTGATCCTTCTTCTTGTCTTGAGCGCGAGAAATTGCTCCGTCTTTTATCTTCGCATAATGGCCCGTCGCAAAGAAATCAGCCCCTTTCGAAAAAGCAAAGCGCGGCAGAAGATTCATTTTCACCGTCTCGTTGCATCTGACGCACGGATTTGGAGTTTTCCCCGAAAGGTAAGTCTCTTTTATATAACAGAGGACTTCTCTTTTCCATTCAGATGAAAAGTCCACAACCTCAAGAGGAATTTTAAGAAAATCGGCGACTGCGAAAGCCTCTTTCACCTCTTCACTTTCGCCATCTCTTCCAAGCGTCATTGTAACGCCCATAACCTCATGCCCCGCCTCTCGCAACATAAGCGCGGCAACGGCAGAATCAACGCCTCCTGAAATGCCTACTGCAACTTTCATCTCTTTTTATCAATGCGCCTCAAGCCAATTGCGCCCCTTGCCGATTCCAACTTCAAGAGGAACGCCGAAATCGTATGCATTTGTCATCTCCTCGCGGACGATTTTTTCAAGCGCATCAACTTCTTCAATCGGCACATCAAAGACAAGTTCGTCGTGAATCTGCAGCACCATTTCGGCACGAAGGGCGGCTTTCTTTATTGCCGCATCCACCTTAACCATCGCAAGTTTTATCAAATCTGCAGCAGAGCCTTGGATGGGTGTGTTTATCGCGTCTCTCTCTGCTGATTGACGGATAGTCGCGTTCCTCGAATTGATATCCTTCAAAGTACGCCTGCGCCCGAGGACAGTCTCGGCGTAACCCTTCTCACGAGCTTTCTCCACCGCCGCCGTCATGTAGCTACGCACTCCAGGATAAAGCTTAAAGTAAGTTTCAATAAGCTCCGACGCCTCCTTGCGTGAAATTTTAAGACGCTGAGAAAGACCGAAGGCCGAAATGCCGTAGATGATGCCGAAGTTGACCATCTTGCACTTTGAGCGCTGTTCGTCGGTGACAAACGCAGGCATCACATCGTAAACGCGGCTTGCCGTCTCCCTGTGGATATCAGCTCCGTCGCGAAACGCCTGTAGCATAGCCTTATCTCCAGAAAGCGCCGCCATGAGACGAAGTTCAATCTGCGAATAGTCGGCCGAAAGAAGAATATGCTTTTCATCGCGCGGAACGAAAGCGCGGCGAATCATCTTGCCGCGCTCTGTGCGCACGGGAATGTTCTGAAGATTAGGATCGGAAGAGGAAAGACGCCCCGTCTCCGTAAACGACTGCGAATACGTCGTGTGAACGCGCCCCTCTGAATCAATCAGGGTGGGCAATTTATCGACGTATGTTGATTTAAGCTTGGCGCACGCGCGGTATTCGAGAATCGTCTGAACAATCGGATGTGCGCCGACTATTTTCGAAAGAGTTTTCTCGTCTGTCGAATACTGGCCTCTCGCCGTGCGCTTGGCGGAAGACGGCGAAATTTTTAGCTTCTCGAAAAGAAGATCGCCAAGCTGGCGGGGGCTATCGGGATTAAAGCCGGGGTCTGCATACGAATGAATCGTCTGAAGAAGAGAAAGAATTTCCTTATCTAGCTCGCGCCCGTATTCCTTAAGAGCGTCAACGTCTATCCTTACGCCTGCGCGCTCCATTTCAATAAGTATTTTTACGAGCGGCTCTTCAGCCTTTTCAAGCGCGCCGAGAGCCCCCGCCTTCTCGACAAGAGGGCGCAGAACTTCATCAAACTGAAGCGTGACATCTGCGTCTTCCGCCGCATAATCTAAAATCTCCTCACTCTTTAGCGCAGCCATCGAGAGCTGCTTCTTTCCGCGCTCGCGCTCGCCGATAAGTTTCTCTATCGGTATGGTGCGGTAAGAAAGGTATCTGCGGGCGAGAGCATCCATCCCGTGTCGTGCGGCCGCATCGAGGCAGTAATGCTCGAGCATCGTATCGCGCGGCGTAGTTGCAAACCCTATGCCGTGCCTAAGAAGCACCGTGCGGTCGAACTTGACATTGTGCCCTACAAATATCTTTGATGCATCAGCAAAGAGAGGACGGAAAATATCGATTAACGAGCCCTCCACATACCACGCCCTGCCCTTTGATACGGAAAACGAAAAACCGACAATACGACATGTGTGCGCATCGACTGAATCAGTCTCGGTATCGAAAGCAACTTTATCGTGCCTCATGAGAAGCTGAAGAAGCTCCTCAGCATCCGCCTCCGTCTTTACAAGTTTATAATCGTGCTCGACAGCAGTAATATCATCAAGGGATGAATCATCCTCGAAAGAAGTTTCTCCTTCGCTCGAAATCGGAACATCTCCAAGAAAATGCTTGGCAAGCGTCGCAAGCTCATACTTCGCCGTTACGGCCGAAAGCTTCTCCACATCAACGCCGTCACGCCTACACAAATTCCAATCAGGCTCGATTGGAACGTCTGTGCGGATGGTGGCGAGCATCTTTGATATTCTCGCATCTTCCGCGCCTGCTGCAATCTTCTCGCCGAGCTTACCCTTAACTGATGAGGCGTTGGCAATTATTCCTTCGATGTCGCCGTAGCTTGAAAGAAGCTGCACCGCCGTTTTTTCACCGACGCCACGAATGCCTGGAATATTATCAGAAGCATCTCCTGCAAGCGCGAGATAATCAATCATCTGAAACGGGCTTTTAACTCCCCAGCGTTCACACACCTTCGCCTCGTCATAGACTTCAGCCTTATCTCCCGCATGCGCCGGGCGATAAAGTTTAATCCCAGGGCGGACGAGCTGCGAGGCGTCCTTATCGGGCGTTGCCAAATATACGTCAAATCCTGCCGCCGCGCCCTTGACGGCGAGAGTCCCCATCACGTCATCGGCCTCAAAACCGTCAACTTTCACTATAGGAATTTTCAGCGCCTCCGCCACCTCGGCCGCGTAACCGATAGATAAGGCAATATCTTCCGGCATCTTCTCGCGCTGCGCCTTGTAGGGAGGATACGCCTTATGGCGGAAGGTTGGCCCGCCAGGATCCATCGCCAAAACAAGGTGAGTTGGCTTTTCATGATTGATGATGGAGACAAGCCCGTTCACAAGGCCGAGAAGCGCAGAAGTGTTTATCCCCGAGGCGGTCATGCGCGGATTGCGCAAAAAAACGAAATGGCCGCGATAGAGAAACGGCATTAAATCCACAATAAAAAGTTTATCCATGACTTTTCACTCCTTAATTTCGCACTCGCTTAAGCACTATCGCCGTGCGCGATGGGAGATAGAGACGAATCTGCTGAACGAGTTCGCCGCGTGCGGGGACGAGATACGGCTCGTGAAGAGTGCCTTTACCGATTCTGCCCTGCCCGCCGAAGCGCACCTCGTCAGTATCAAAGAAATGCCTGTATCGTGACGCAGGGGGCACCATAATCCCGTAGTCAGTGTAACTTGCGGAATGATGGAAATTAAAGGCAAAAAGAAAATCGCCCCTTGTAAAAGCAAGGACTTTATCTCCATCGTCGGCGGCAAGCGAAACGGCTTTTTCTTCCGTGGCCTTCACCTTTGAAAGCATTACCGAATCAAAAGCTTGAAGGAATGAAAAGCGCAGCGACTCATCTTCCGCAAGCGACCATTGACGGCGGGCATGTGAATAATCCCACCCATTTTCCGCACGCGGGAAATCTATCCATTCGGGGTGGCCAAACTCATTGCCCATGAAATTGAGGTACGCCCCGCCGTTGAGCGCGAAAGTCGCAAGGCGCGCCATTTTATGAAGAGCGATGCCGCGCTCAATCGCAAGATTCTCCTGATCTCTACGCATCCCCCAATAGATTTCGCTGTCGACTAACTGGAAGAAAAATGTCTTGCCGCCGACAAGCGCCTGGTCGTGCGATTCTACGTAGCTGACAACTTTCTCTTCGCTGCGTTTATCTGTTAAAGCGTAAAAAAGCCCTCCCATAGGCCAATCGTCATCGGAAACCTTTTCCGCAAGCTTAAACCAGTAGTCAGGCTCTCCCATCGCCATCCTATAGTCAAAACCCATACCGCAATCACTCTGCGGCGCGGCAACTCCTGGAAGCCCGCTTACATCTTCGGCGATTGTAAACGCGTCTTTTTTCGTCTCGTGTATTACTGAGTTTGCAAGACGCAAATACGTCCATGCATCTTCATCAACCGCGCCGTTAAAATACTTTGAGTAATCGGTAAACGCCACTCCAAGACCATGGTCGTGAAAGAGCATAGACGTAACTCCGTCAAAACGGAAACCGTCAAACCCGAACTCCTCTACCCAGTATCTGCAGTTAGAAAGAAGAAATAAAACGACTTCATCCTTGCCGTAGTCAAAGCACCTACTGCCCCACGCTGGATGAAGACCTCTTGCACCTGCGTGAAAATACTGCCACAATGTGCCGTCAAAGCGAGAAAGACCGTCACGCTCGTTCGCAACGGCATGGGAATGGACGATATCCATAATAACTGAAATTCCCATTCCGTGAGCGGCGTCGACGAGCGATTTTAAATCATCTGGAGTTCCAAAACGCGACGACGGGGCAAAGAAACTTGAAACGTGATAGCCGAAGCTTCCGTAATACGGATGCTCCATAATCCCCATCAGCTGAACTGTATTGTAACCGAGTTCTTTTATGCGCGGAAGAAGATTATCCCTAAACTCTTTATACGTATGCACGCGAGCCTCTTCACCTGCCATGCCGATGTGCGCCTCGTAGATGAGAGGCGTTTTCGGTTTTTTAGGAGAGGCGTTTTTCATCTTGTACGCCTTGCTCGGATGCCACACGCACGAAGAGAAAAGCTTAGTGTTCTCATCTTGCGTCACATATCTTGCATACGCAGGAATCCGCTCGCCGCTTCCACCTTCCCACTCCATCAGCAAATGGTAGCGGTCAAGATGCTTTAACTTATCAGCGGCAAAACGCCGCTCCCAAACATCGGTACCAGGAATACGGAAAACTTCATAATCCTTATCTTTGCGCCAACCGTTGAAGTCTCCTACAAGAAACATCCCCGTAGCATTAGGCGCCCACTCGCGGAAAACCCAGCCACCGCGGACACGATGAAGCCCGAAATAAAAATGGCGCCCTGCAACCTCATACAAAGAAGACGTGCCGGCCATCAGCCTGCCGGCACGTTCGTCCGCCCTTTCTGCCCTGAGGCGGACTTCACCTTCATAGGGGGTAAGACAAGCGTCGTCAAGAAGATGCGCCATGCCGCTCTCCCCGTATTTTTTAGAACATCACGTTTGCAACAACCATGGCAGAGACGGGAGAAGTCGCAATCAAGTTAATCGCCCCGATCTGCACGCCTGTCATATTCTCGCAAGCGTTAATAACGCCAAGCTGAAGCCCTGCACAATTATCGGCGCAGTTGATAAAGCCGATCTGAACACCTTTCATCTCTTCAGCAAAAGAATAGCCTCCGAGAGCAAGACCTGTAAACGCACCGACATTCTCGTTGAAAGCACCAATCTCAGCGCCGACGGAGGCGAAGCGATTCCAGTTAACGGCACCGATCTGCATTCCGAGGATTGAAGAATCGAAGTTCACAACACCTGCTGCAAGGCCTGTAACATCGCCGTAAACAACGTTGCAAAATCCGAAGACTCCACCGACGGCAGAACCGCGCGTAAGATTGCAGAGTCCTGCGAACTGAAGCCCTACAGCGTCTTTACCCGTCAAGGAAAACGCGGAGACCTGAAGACCTGTAAAATCTTCCTTCGTCTCCTGCATAAGCCCGATATCAAGACCGATAACTTCCTTTTCAACGGCATAAAGACCGCCAAGCCTAAGCCCGTAGATGTCGCTATTGCTAAAGGGGAACTGAACGGGATATGCGATACCGATTCCCAACGGCGAAAAACATATTCCTTCGCATTCAGCGCTCTTTGCCTGAGAAGCGAAAACTGACGCAGCAACACCTAACGCAAGAATCAACTTTTTCATTTTTTCCTCCTTAAGTTTTTTTAATGAATAATCTAAGTAATCAATTTTCCGTCTGCGATTCCTCTGCCGGAGGAGCCTCTTCGGGAGATATTTCTTTAGACTCTATTTTCTCCTCGTCTTCGCTTTCGCACACACTTACGGAAACGAGCTTCGCGCCCTCCGAAAGGCGGACGAGCCGCACTCCCTGCGCACTGCGCCCGTACACTCCGATATCGCGCACGGGAGAGCGCACCATTTGAGCATCAGACGTAATGGAAATTATAGACTCATCCTCGCTTACGGCATGCGCGGCGACGATCCTGCCGTTGCGGTCGGCACCCTTAATGGCTGTAACGCCCATGCCTCCGCGGTGCGTCTGCCTATAGTCATCAAACGAGGTGCGCTTTCCATAGCCGTTCTCAGTGGCGACGAGAAGCGTCTTTGAGCTGTCGCACACATCGAGAGAGACGACTGCATCGTCTTCACGTAAAGTGATTCCCTTAACGCCCGTCGCCGTGCGGCCCATGCGGCGCACTTCGGATGCGGAGAACTTGATGCCTACGCCTCCTGCAGTAAGCATTACGAGAGTATCGTCAGGCTTGGCGAGACGCACCTCTACAAGCTCATCGTCTTCGGAAATATTAATAGCGCGAATTCCCGACTTGTTGACATTCTGGAAATCTGCAAGAAGCGTTTTCTTCACCGTACCGCTGCGCGTGGCGAAGAACACGTCTACATCTCCCTCGAACGAGCGTATCGGCAGGAGGCGCAGAACTTGCTCGCCCGGCTGAAGATTGAGAAGATTGATTAGCGGACGGCCAAAGCTCGTGCGAGGAGCTTCTGGACTCTCATACG